>OLFZ01002230.1_pt1 | contig 13509 bp, 8 predicted proteins | sample 1604861 | NCBI WGS metagenome assembly OLFZ01 (sample SAMEA3888895, study PRJEB22519) | human gut metagenome | biome: human gut; feature: human-associated habitat; material: faeces | place: Denmark | collected 2011 | reverse complement strand
TACCCAGGGCGCTGCCCTGGGCTAAGAGCTTCTGCCCCTTCAGGGCGTGCTGCTTCTGGGAGCTTTTGAGTCGCCTGTACTTGAACCACATGCGAAACTTGAACTGTTCATAATTGGATTACGCAAATACCCTTCACCCTTCATCTCTTCCTTGAAATCCCCTGTGTTTATCGGGGTTCAGAGGGAGAAGGGTGCAAATCAACCCTTCATCACCCTTCATCACCCTTCATCACCCTTCATCACCCTTCATCTTTTTGCCATTTTCAGATTTCGGTTTACAACTGATAGAGTCGTGCTCATGCTTCTATTAAGCCCAGCCTGAGTCGTCTATTATGACCAATCCGAGCCTTCTATTATGCCCAGTCCAGGTCTTCTATTAAGCCCCAGTTTAGGCTTCTATGATGCTTGCTATGGTTTTTATGGTTCCGCGCATTAATCTATACTTTCGCTTTCAGCAGTTTCATCTCCTCTGCCGTCAGCCCCGTCACATCCATGACTGTCGCTTCATCCATTCCCTTTGCCAGCATCTTCTTAGCAATCTCAAGACTTCGCAGGTTCATACCTTCTGCTCTTCCTTTCTCCATACCTTTCTGGTATCTGTCATCCAGAAGGGTTCTTTCAACACTTACGGAATCCCAGAATTTGTCGTAGGCACGGAGTTCGGCATCTGTGAAGCCAGAAATCTCCAACTCCTCTACGGCTTTTCCTATCTCAGGGTCATTAAGCAGGTCGGCAGGAATCTCCTTCGTGTTGGCATTGATTTCTGTGAGGAAACGGAGCCACAAGACCATCATGCGCTTGTCGGCAATGGAATGAGGAGTGAACTTAGGGAGTTCAATGAAGGTAAAATGCAAGCCTTTAATTACCTTATTGCTGTCCTTGTCGTGCACGATACGATAGTTGTGGATGAAATCCGGAGTGTCATATTTAAAGGTGTCATTTATCAGATTGAGTGAATATGTAGGATATTGGGCAAAATATTTCACTTGTTTTATTACCGGATCCACATAGAGTCCTGATGTAAGGAATTGTACTCGTTGTTCGAAAAAGTTAGACCATTCCATTCGTATTACAACACATAATTTGTTGCCTTTGGTATCTGTACAGAGTATGTTTGCAATGGCATATCTGTAGCTGTTATTTTCGGGCACAAGTTCTGTTGGCAGATACTCTATCTCGTGTATCTGCTCCTCGTCGCTGAGTGGCAACAGGGCGTTCAGAAGGCTGATCAGTCTTGCAGGATGATTGCCTAATATCTTCTTGAACGTAAGGTCTGCCTTAGGGTCTAAGTACTTCATAACCATTAGTTTTAAAATCTATAACGCAAAGTTACGACTTTATCTTCATATCTGCAAGAAATTTTTGAAAATTATGAAGGGTGATGAAGGGTGGAATTGTGCCATTCAGCCCCTGAAACCCCGATAAACACTGGGGATTCCGAGGGATAGATGAAGGGTGAAGGGTATTTGCGTAATTCATTTTAAAAAAAACGGATACAGACAAAATGCCTACTTGTGGCATAATAGTGCCCCTTCGAAGGGCACAAAAGTGTCCTTTGAATAGAATGTCGCTCCCACGTTGCTCAGTTACGCTCCCACGTTTCCCGCTTTCGCTCCCACGATTTTCTGTTTCGCTCCCACAAACGTCAGATGCGCTCAGAGAAAGCTACTCTGCTGCCGTGCCCATGGGGTGACAAACATTTATATATACTGCTCAAGTTTCGCAAGTTTTGCCCCACACGCCCTGAACCAACGGTCACCGGCGCGTAGCGGAAAGGTAAAGGGCGTATTGGGTAATTTCAGCCGTACAGTTCAAACGTTTTCAGGAGTTGATGGTTGGCATCGGCAAGTTGTGGGTCGAAGAGGCTCTTTATGTAGATCATGGTGGTGGAGGTGCTGGTGTGTCCCAAAGCCTTGGAGATAAGTCGCACGTCAAGGTCGTGCTGATAGGCAATGCTCGCCCAAGTGTGTCTCACCACATAGGAGGAAAGGGGCTGGCTGGCAGAGATGCGCTTCGACAGGCACGACAGGTTGTAGTTGTAGCGGCGAAGCTGGTTTTGGTATTGCCCATGTGCCAATACTGCATCGGGAGAATTGATGATGGGAAAAACATACGGAGTATTGCTGTAAGGCTCATACTTTCTGATGATCTCGTTCATACACGGTTCTATCGCCACAACTATCTCCTGTCCTGTTTTGTGGCGGGCATAGTGAAATCTTCCGTTTCTGATTTGTTCCTTTCGCAGATAAGCAATATCTACGAAAGGCATTCCCATGGCATAAAAACTGAAGAGGAATATGTCGCGGGCAAAAGCAAGCGATGGCTTGTTTTCGAGATTGAGGTGGCTCAGTCGCAGGATGTCCTCTTCTTGTGCACTGCGCTTGCGAGTATGTTCCTTCCCAGTGAACACTTTGCGGAAAGGTTGCGTGTCGGCAGTCATCTGCAAGGCTACACCTCTATTATATAAGGTACGCAAGGAACGCATGTAACACGAAATGGTGTTCATGCACAATCCCCGGTCTATGAGCCATCGCTGATAACGTTCCATTTCTTGCGGCAAAATGTCTGCCATTGTCCAGTCGTCTCTTTGCCAAAAAAGGGTCAGCGAGTTGGCTGCGGTGCGATAGTTGGCTGCGGTCTTATAGCACTTTCGTGCCTCGGCGCTCTCTACCTCCTTACTGATGAAGTCCCAAGCAGGCTGTGCTTTGGAATTAGTTTTGTTCTCTGCACGATGCTTTCTACCTGGCAGGTGAAAGCCAAATTCTAACTTAAAATATACCATACTATAAAATCTTTTAGGGTTTATCTTGTGTCACTCAACTTTTACCGCTTCAGAAGTTAGCGGAGTTAAAGGAAGTAATCGTTTCCTCCGGTCGTTAGGGAAGTTAAGGGACAACAGCCTTGGAGGGAATGATTAATGGTTAATGGTTAATGTTGTGTCCACAAAAGCTGTTGTCTTAACTCCTTAACTCCTTAACTCCCTTAACTTCCCGATGAGCACATAGTTTTTTCCACCTCGGGGCACGAGGTGGATACAAAGATATGAGAAAAGAATAAACTTTATACATTCATTTTAAAAAAAAGAGAGAGATTTATGGAAAAAAGACTCATGACGTTTATCGCCTGCCTGTTCCTTAGCATAGGAATGGCTTTGGCACAAACTCAAGTTTCCGGAACGGTCACCTCTTCCGAAGATGGCTCGCCAGTTATCGGCGCCAGCATCAAGGTGGTAGGCACCAATACCGGTACTGTTACCAACATCGATGGTAACTTCTCACTGAACGTATCAGCCAACGCGAAGTTGGAGGTATCGTACATCGGCATGGTCACCAAGACCGTCAAGGCCGCAAAGAACATGAAGATTGTATTGGATCCAGACAACCACGCTCTTGATGAGGTTATGGTTGTTGCCTATGGTACTCAGAAGAAGAGTGCTTTTACTGGTTCTGCTGCCATTGTAGGCGCAGAAGATATTGGCAAGGTTCAGGTTACCAATGCTGTAGATGCCTTGAAGGGTAAGGATGCAGGTGTGCAGATTTACACTGGCAGCGGTCAGCCTGATGCTACTCCTACCATCCGTATTCGTGGTTTCAACTCTAAGAGTGCGGGTAACGACCCTCTGATTGTGCTTGATGGTTCTCCATTCAGCGGTTCTCTTAACGACATCAACCCTGCTGACGTAGAGAGCATGACTGTATTGAAGGATGCTTCTTCTACAGCTCTTTATGGTGCCCGTGGTGGTAACGGTGTTATCTTGATTACAACCAAGAGCGGACAGAAAGGCACAAAGGGCACTCTTACCGTAGATGCTAAGTGGGGTTCCAACTCAAAGGCTGTGCCTGAGTACGAAACAATGAAGAGTCCTGCAAAGTACTATGAGATGTGGTACAAAGCACTGAACAACTATGCTCAGAATGTGAACCACATGGATGCCACACAGGCATGGAAGTGGGCTAACGACAATATGATTACCAATACCTCTTATGGTTTGGGTTACAATGTGTATACTATCCCAGAGGGACAGCAACTCATTGGTACCAACGGCAAGCTCAATCCTAACGCTACCCTTGGTTCTTACTCTACAATGAATGGAACAACCTATTATCTGACTCCAGATGACTGGATAGACGAAATCTACAACAACAGCCTTCGTCAGGAATATACTGTTACAGCAACAGGTGCTTCAGACAGAGGCACATTTTATGGCTCTGCCAACTATTTGAGCAATGACGGTATTACCGCAGCTTCTAACTATCGTCGTTTCACTTCTCGTTTGAAGGCAGACTATCAGGTTAACAAATGGTTGAAGGTGGGTGCCAACATGAGTTATGGTCACTTCAACAGCAATTCTCTTAGCGAGAGTGGTGACAATGGTAGTATTTTCGCAACTGTTGACATTGCGCCTATCTATCCTATGTATATGCGTGATGCCAATGGCAACATCATATACGACCAGAATTCACGCATGATAGCTTATGACTATGGTAGTGGTAAGGTAGCTCCATTCCGTGCTTTCATGCCTGGTGGCAACCCTATCTCTGATGCTAAACTGAATACAGACAATACAGAAGGAAACACATTTAACGGAACTGGCTTTGCTGAAATTCAGTTGCCTTATGGTTTCAAGTTTACTTCTATCAACAATGTATATCTCAACGAAAGCCGTTCTACAAGCACTACCAACCCATACTTCGGTCAGTATGCTGCAAGTAATGGTGTGGTGAACAAGGAGCACGACCGTACATGGTCTTACAACTATCAGCAGCGTATCAACTGGCATCAGGTTTATGGCAAGCACGATATTGAGGTGATGCTCGGTCATGAGTATTATCGTGTTTATGGTTATGGTCTGTTAGCCAGCAAGCACAATCAGTTCTCTGTAGACAACAAGGAGTTGGCTGGTGCTGTTGTGTTGGACAATGGTACTTCTTCTATGAGCGAGTACAACACAGAGTCTTGGCTCAGCCGTGCCATGTATAACTACGATTCTCGTTACTTTGGTAGTGTTTCTGTTATGCGTCAGGCTTCTTCTCGTTTTGCAAAGGACAACTGGTGGGGTACTTTCTGGTCATTTGGTGCTGGTTGGAATATGCATAAGGAATCTTGGTTCAAGGTTAACTGGATTGACGAATTGAAGTTGAAGGCTTCTTATGGTGAGAATGGTAATGACGCTATTGGTAGCTATATGTATACCAAGTATTTCGCGATTTCCAACTCCAACAATGAAGTGTCTTTGACACCTTCTTCTTTAGGTAACCCAAAGATTTCTTGGGAGAAGAACGGTAAGTTCAATATTGGTGTAGATTTCTCTTTGTTGAAGAACCGCATCTGGGGTAGCATCGAATATTATAGCAACAAGACTTCCGATATGCTTTCACGTGTTTACTTGCCTGTATCTTACGGATGGAGCAGTTACTTCGACAACGTAGGAAACATGGTAAACCGTGGTGTTGAAATCGACTTGCATGGTGACATTATCCGTACCAAGGATTTGACTTGGAACGTTTACGTCAACTTGACATCTAACCACAACGAGATTACCAAGCTTTCTAGCTCTGCCAAGCAGCGCTGGTATGATGGTATTGGTTTGGGTTACCAGGATGGTTCTTACTTCTTCCAGGAGGGTCACTCACGCTTTACGTACTACACCAAGAAGTATGCTGGTGTAGACCCTGAGACAGGTCTTTCACTCTTCTACAAGAACGTGTACGAGAAGGATGATAACCAGAACGATGTATATTACAACAATGCTGGCGAAAAGGTAGACGCCAACTATTCAGGCACCAAGCACCGCAAGGTTGTTGGTCAAGAAAAGACTTCTACTTACAATGATGGCGACTATTATATGTGCGGAGATGTATTGCCTGACGTATATGGAGGTTTCGGTACAAGTGTAGCTTGGAAGGGTCTCGACTTCTCTATGGACTTCCAGTATCAGATTGGTGGTCAGGTATACGATAGCTCATACGCTAGCTTGATGGGCTGCAACGCCGGTACTGCCATACACGTAGATATGGAGAAGGCTTGGACACCAGAGAATACAACATCCAACATTCCTCGTTGGCAGTTCAACGACTCATACATGAATTCTGGTTCAGACCGTTTCTTGACCAACGCTTCTTACCTCACCTTGTCTAACATCACCTTGGGTTACACTCTCCCAGCACAGTGGATGCAGACTATTGGCTTGCAGAAGGTACGTGTCTACGTAGTGGCCGACAATGTATGGACATGGTCTAAGCGCCAAGGTCTCGACCCACGCCAGAGCATCACTGGTGGCAGCAGTAACTTGAACTATCGCTCTATTCGTACCGTATCAGGTGGTATCACAGTTACTTTCTAATTCAGTTATAACAAGACTAAAGAATAGAATACAATGGATAAAAAGAAAATATATCGCTCCGTAGCAAGCCTCGTTGTAGCAGGTGTCTGCATGACATCTCTCACAGGTTGTATGGAGGTAACAGAACCAACAAATATTGCAACAGAGGACCAAATACAGAATTCTCCTTCTTCGGCAGAGTCTTTCTTAATGGCAATGCCATCCTTCCTCAATACTGTTTATAGCAATGGATGGCATTTCCCATTTGGTTATGGTGCTTGTATTTACATTCGCGACTTGATGACAGGCGACTTATTGCAGTCTTCGCAGAACTATACCATTCACTTCAAGTATTGGGCACAAGACAAGTATCAGGGTGATGGCTATGTATTCTCACAGTTTGTCAACACCTATTACTATCAGCAGGTATTGGCTTGCAACAACATGATAGGTGCCGTGAACCCAGATAATGCCACCGACCAACAGCTGGGTTATCTTGGTGCAGGCCTTGCTTTCCGTGCCATGTGTTATCTTGATATGGCTCGTATGTACGAGTTCTTGCCTAACGACAAAGTTAGCAGCATCAATGCTGAGGGCAACGACGTAAAGGGACTTACCGTGCCTATCGTAACAGCCGAGATGAACCAGGCCGATGCACTCAATAACCCACGTGCCACTCATGAGGAGATGTTCAACTTTATCGAGAGCGACCTGGACAAAGCCGAACAGTATATTGTCAACTTGACCGACACTCGTAGCAAGGTGTTGCCAGACTTGGCTTGTGTATATGGTCTGAAGGCTCGTCTCTATATGTGGAACGAGAACTATGAGAAAGCTGCCGAGTATGCTCGTAAGGCCATCAATACAGCCAAGGTCACCCCTATGACAGAGTATGATTGCACCAACTATAAGACAGGTTTCAATGATATCTCTAAGTGGATGTGGGGTTCACAGCAAACTTCTGAAAACTCAACAGTAAAGACAGGTGTCGTCAACTGGACATCGTGGTTGAGCAACCAGACCACTTATGGTTATGTAGGCTATGGTGAGGCAAACAACGACTACAATGAGATAGACAAAAGAATGTATGAGCGTATCAGCGACACCGACTTCCGCAAGTTGGAATTCAAGGCTCCTGAAGGCTCAGAATTGGCCGACAAGGTTATTCAGATACCCGAAGCAACTAAGAAGGAAAGCGATGGAACATGCTTGGTAGACCGCATGCCAGCATATTCATCCGTCAAGTTCCGTCCTAACGAGGGTAACATTAGCGACCCTAACATCGGTGCAGCATCTGCTTATCCTTTGATGCGCGTCGAGGAGATGTACTTCATCGAAGCCGAGGCAACTGCCCACACCAACCCTGCCAAGGGCAAGGAACTCGTAGAATCGTTCATGAAGACTTATCGTGATCCTAACTACACATGTAACGCAACATCTACAGATGACGTTGTAGAAGAAATCGTTTTTCAAAAACGTGTAGAACTTTGGGGCGAAGGTCAGACATTCTTTGACATCAAGCGTTTGAACTACTCTGTAACCCGTGGTTACCCAGGTACCAATTGGTACGACCTAACTCGTCTCAACACCAATGGTCGCCCAGCATGGATGAACTTGGTTCTCCTTTCTTCCGAGGGTAATAACAACCAGGCTGTAAGAGGTATGAACAACCCTGATCCATCAGATGTATATAAAATCTGGAAAGAACAATAGTTTTACAAACTAACAGATAAACAAACATAATTATGAAAAATATATTAAGATTTTCATATATGGTACTTCTGAGCTTGGTGGCGTTCGCCATCAGTTCATGTACCAGCGACTACGACTACACGGGTGCACCTAAGGTTGCCAACGAAGTGTATTTCAGCAATACCCAGCAGTCGAAGATAGAGTTGAGCAAGAGCAACTCAAGCTTTGTTGTTACACTTCATCGTGTAGAGACAAAGGGAGAACTGACCGTTCTTTTGAACTATACTCCAGATGAGGGAAGTATTTTCAGCGTGCCTAACCATGTGACATTTGCAGATGGTGAGGCTGAGGCTCCTATCACCATTACCTACAATCCTGAGGATTTGCAGTATGGTACTTATAATGGCGGTACTATCAGTGTTGCCAATGAGGATTATGACACAACATACGGTATTGGCTCATTTACCTTTGAGGCTGGAGCCACAGAGTGGATGGATATCAATACCAATAAGTCAACAGGTGCCTTCCGTGATGATGCGATTTCTTCTCTCTTAGGAATAGAACCTCCTACTTTTGAGGTGAAAATTCAGAAGAGTGTTGTTGAAGAAGGAAAATACCGTATTCTTAATCCTTATAAGGCATGGGCTGACGAATATGCTGAGAAAAATGAAGCAACCTATGATGGTGCTGACCATTATTGGGTTATCAATGCTACTGATCCCGACTATGTATATTTTGAGCCATGTGAGACTGGTGTTGACCTTGGATTAGGTGCTGTTACTGCAACAAGTTTTGTTGCTAACTATTTAAGTCAGGGTTTTACGCTTGACAAAATCAAAGTTGCTAAACCTGAATTATTTGGTAAACTGGAGAAGGGCGTAATCACCATGCCAGCAAAATCGTTGCTGTTACTTATGGGTGACAAAGGGTATTATGGAGGTACCAATGGTTTGTTCTCTGTAGCCTTACCAGGAAACGTTATCGCTGATTACAGAGTCGAGGCAGCCTATAAGGGACGTTTTACCGATGCCAATGATAATGATTTCGCACAGGTAACCATGACTTTAAGCAATGATGTTGCAAAGGTGAAGTACGCTCTTGTTCCTGCAAGCAGCGACTTGAATGCTACAGTAAGCGGTATTATTGACGGCAGTGTGGCTTCTGAGGAAGTATCAGCTTCTGGTGATGTTCAGGTTCCTTTCGACGAGACAGGCAAGTATGTTCTCGTAATGGTAATGTATAATGCAAACGACGAGGCTGTAGGTTCTGATGTACTGAATCTCTCACTCAAGTCAAGCAAGGATGCTGCCGAGGTTTGGAATGATGTTGCTGCTGGTACAGTAACCATTGGTGTCAAGAGTTACGGTTCTATCCTCTTCAAAGAGGATCCTGGTGTGCTTATGGGTAAGCCAGTTGTTACAGAAGGTGTACTCTCACAGAGTGGTAGCGATCCTACCAAGTTCCGCATTACTCCTTTTGCTGTTGAGAAAGCTCCATTGGAGTTTACTGTTGCAGAGGATGGTTCAATCACTGTAGAAACACAGGAGACAGGTCTTGCTCTTCAGGATGGTACAGCCATCTTGGTAACTGATATTGTGACTTACTTTGGTGCTGATTCTGATAAGGGTAAGCTCTTTGCAAGCAAGGGATTCCTTTCTAAGTATGACAGTAGCAAGAAGCTCTATACCTTCTTCAATATCTATACAGATGCTTCTGACGGTGCTTATGCATTCGAGTCTGATACCTTCGAGGTAACAGATGAGGGTGAGGCTAAGGTTCATGCTGCTTTTGCCAAGGCAAAGAAGGCAGCAGCACATCATTCAGCTGTAGTTTCTGCCAAGGCACATAAGATGTATGTGGCTAAGCGTGGAGCTTGGGCTAAGTAATACAGGCGTTTTTCCATAAACAAAAACACGATATGAGTTGAGGCTCCAGATAACTTGAATGGTTTTCTGGAGCCTTGTTTTTTCTAAACAGCTTTTAGAACAAAAGAAATATGATGATGAAAAGAAATATGAAACTACTGATGCTTGCTTCCCTACTGGGCTTTGTGGCTCTTTCTGCCCAAGCTGTACCTGCCAAAAAGGGTGTGTGGCGTATGGTGACATTGGCTGATGGAACTCAGAAAAGGGTGGAACTTCGTGGTGATGAATTCTACAGCTACTGGGTGGATGCTGAAGGCGTTAGCTATAATCTGGACAGCGAAAGCAAGCGATATGTAAGAGTTGATGCCAATGCTCTGAAACTACGTGCGAGTCAGTTGCGTGCCAAAGCCAATCAAGACCGTATTGCGCGTATGGCGAAAGCTCGTCGTATGGCAACGAAAAAGAGCTTAGGGCAAACTAATGGTTCTTATTTTGGCAAGAAGAAAGGTCTTATCATCCTGGTGCAGTACAAGGATAAGAAATTCAAGTTTGGCCATAACCAGAAGATGTACAACAGAATAGCTAATGAGACTGGTTATGCAAATTCGCTCGGCTTTGTGGGCAGTGTGAAAGATTATTTCCTGGCACAGAGTAATGGACAGTTTGAACTGGACTTTGATGTGGTGGGACCTTATACACTCAATCATGAATATGCTTACTATGGCGCACCTTCTGGAAACTCACATGATGTCCGTCCTTGTGACATGGTGTATGATGCTTGTCGTTTGGCAGACCCTGACGTCAACTTTACTGACTATGATTGGGATGGCGATGGCTATGTGGAGCAAGTGTATGTTCTCTTTGCAGGACTCGGACAGGCTGCAGGTGGTGATGAAAATACTATTTGGCCTCATGAATACAAATTGCAAGAAGGAAACAACGGTTCGTATGTAAGCAAGGACAATAATGTGGTGGTAAATACATACGCTTGTGGACCGGAACTTACCTTACAATATACTCCTGTTGCTTACAGGGAACGTGTAGACGGTATTGGAACTCTCTGTCATGAGTTCTCTCATTGTTTAGGTTATCCAGACCTGTATGATACTGGTAATGGTGGAAATTTCGGAATGGGTGAATTCGACCTGATGGATGCTGGAAGCTATAATGGTGAGAGCTTCTGTCCTCCTAACTATTCTGCCTATGAAAAATGGTTTGCAGGCTGGATAACTCCCACTGTACTGGATAAACCAGCATCTGTAAAAGGTATGCAGGCACAGGATGTGAAGTATGGACAGGCATTTGTTGTCTATAATGACAACAACAAGAACGAGTATTATCTTATCGAGAACAGACAACAGAATGTGGGTATCTGGGACAAGCAGCTGCCAGCCAGTGGCATGATGATTACCCATGTGGACTACGATGAGAATATCTGGGAGCGCAACAATGTCAATACCATTGTTAATTATAGCAACCAGTATGGCCCAGAATATGCTTATCTTGACAACGATCATCAGCGCCTTACGATTTTTCATGCTGACAACGAAGAGGGTTCTTCTGCAGACTCGCAGGCTGGTGACCTGTATCCCTTTAATGGTAACAACAGTCTTACCGACACCTCTTCGCCTGCAGCTATCATCTATCAGGGCGGATCGACCATGGGCAAGCCTATCACCAATATTACCCAAAATGAGGATGGAAGCATCGACTTCGACTTCATGGGCGGCAGTAACGACAACATTATCACGGGTATTCACTTCGTAGAGAACGATGAGGCTCCTTCATTCGGCAGGGGTGTTTACTCTTTGGACGGTCGTTATATGGGCACTTCTGCCAACGGCCTTGAAAAAGGCATATATATCGTGAACGGTAAGAAGATTGTCAAATAATGTATGAAACAGAGAAATCTTATATTGCTTTTCTGTGCAGTCCTGTTGGTGGCAGGCTGTACGGAAAAGAAACAAAATCACATGAAGTCGCCCGACTTTGAAGCGAGTCAAGTACTTAAGGACTCCATGCCGGAGCCTGTTAAGTTGGATAGCGGCCTGCTCTCTAATGCAGGTACCGTCGTTCCTTACTTCCCAGGAGGTCTGAAAGCCATGCGTGCTTTCATTGCCAAACATATGCGTTATCCTGAGGCTGCCCGCAAGTTGAAAAAGGAAGGCAGGGTTATCATTTCAGCTCAGGTAGACACCAAGGGCAATCTCTCTCAATACAAGGTGATGATGAGCGACGACCCTCTTTTCGACAAGGAGGCTTTAAGAGTGGTAAAGCTGATGCCTCGCTTTGTTCCTAATGGGGAAGGCAAGGTGGTTGCCGGCTCCGTAGAGATTCCTGTCATGTTTAGATTGAAATAAAGCTGCCGCTTCCTTAACCTATCAAATACATTGCCCACCCATGGTTACTTACCGTACCAAGGGTGGGCATTGTTGAATAGGGTATAGAAGTATACTCACCATAAAAATATGATTTTCCCCAAAAAATTTGGACGTTAAAAAGAAAAATCGTACATTTGCACATAGTATTATACAATTATTACAAGGAGGTTACAACCATGACAGAATTGAGAGACAGATACATACGCTTTGACTGGGCTATCAAGAGACTGCTCCGACAGAAGGCCAACTTTGGTGTTCTGGAAGGTTTCTTGACTGTATTCCTTAACGAGCCTATTAAAATTATAGAGATTCTTGAAAGTGAGGGAAACCAACAGACGGAGGATGACAAATTCAACCGTGTCGACATAAAAGCCAAGAACAGTAAGGGTGACATCATCATCGTCGAGATACAGAACACCAGTGAACTTCACTATCTTGAGCGTGTACTCTATGGTGTAGCAAAAGCCATCACAGAGCACATCAACCTCGGCAATAGCTACAAGGAGGTGAAAAAGGTGTACTCTATCAGCATTCTGTACTTCGACCTCGGTAAGGGTTCTGACTATATCTATATCGGACAGAACAATTTTACTGGCCTTCACACAAAAGACCAACTTGTGATAAGCACCAAGGAGAAGAACAATATTGTGAGGAAATCACCATCTGAGATATTCCCCACATATATTCTTGTGCGTGTCAACGAGTTCAACAAAGTGGCTAAATCACCCTTGGAGGAATGGGTAAACTATTTGAAAAATGGTGTTATCTCTCCTGACACCAAAACTCCTGGTCTACAAGAAGCACGTGAGAAATTGAAATACTATGAGATGTCGAATGCTGAACGGCATGCTTACGACGAGCACATCAATGCCATCATGATTCAGAATGATGTGCTGGGAAATGCAAGAATGGAGGGACATGCTGAAGGAAGAGCTGAAGGAAGAGCTGAAGGAAGAGCTGAAGAAAAAAGCGATATTGCCCGCAAGATGATGAAGTGCGGCATGGACATGGAACAAATTAGCCAGATAACAGGTCTGTCACTTGAACAGATAAAGAAGTTGTAATATAGTTTAATGCCCACCCATGGTTACTTACCGTACCAAGGGTGGGCATTGATGTTTTATCTTCCCCACTCTCAAACATTTTCTCGAAAAAATCTTTGGTATATTCCATTTTAATTCTTACCTTTGCTGTGCAGTCCCGGTAAGGCCCTCTCCCAGATTATTCGATGCTGGTGATGACCCCGGGT
>OLFZ01002228.1_pt1 | contig 13513 bp, 10 predicted proteins | sample 1604861 | NCBI WGS metagenome assembly OLFZ01 (sample SAMEA3888895, study PRJEB22519) | human gut metagenome | biome: human gut; feature: human-associated habitat; material: faeces | place: Denmark | collected 2011 | reverse complement strand
TATTGCTGGTCGACAAAGCCCATCGCATCTCTAATAGTGCAAACAACCAATACACGCCGACTGATAAACGAACCAATCTTACACAGATTCAAACAATCGTCCAAGCAGCCAAGATATCCGTATTCTTTATCGACGACAAACAAGCCATCCGAAGCGTCGAGATCGGATCTTCCCAACTCATTCGGGAATGTGCCAAAGAATACAATGCCGATATTGTAGAAGTCGAATTAAAATCCCAGTTCCGTTGCAATGGTTCGGACAACTATCTAGACTGGCTTGAACAAGTTATCTATAATGAACCTGTAAAATCATCCTTCAAAGAAGATGAATTTGACTTTAAAATATTCGACGATCCTCAAACACTGTATGATGAGATAAAGAGAAAAGACAGTATAGACGGACAAAGCGCACGCCTGACTGCAGGATTTTGCTGGCCATGGTCAAGTTCTCTGGATGAGAACGGAGATTTTGTAAAAGATGTTGCCATCGGGAACTTCGCAATGCCGTGGGAAACCAAAGATACTATTGCCAATATTCCCAAGGGATATGTCAAGTGGTATGAATGGGCATATAAACCCGAAGGCATCAAACAAGTCGGATGTATATATACGGTGCAAGGTTTTGAATTTGATTACATAGGTGTCATCATCGGTCCCGATTTACGGTATGACACAGAGCAACAATGTCTGATTACAGACATTAAAGAAATCAAAGATCCTATGTTAAAACGAAATGCGGCATATTTTGATAACTACGCCCGCAACATCTACCGTGTTTTAATGTCCAGAGGAATGAAAGGTTGCTATGTATATTGCTGTGATGAAAATTTAAAAGAATATTTGAGAGCTAAAATTAGAGATAGAAAATAAGAAAGTATGGCAGGCTGGCTGGAACTTGTTTCAAACAGGTTCCAAACAAAATAAAGCGTTTGTTTTCGGTATCATTTACAAAAAGCTGTCCTACAGACGACATCAGATACGAAGATAACCATTACCGTTATACACAATCAAAAAAACAAAATATGTATCTTACAAGTATGACTCACGAGGAACTGTATGCCGAAGTGCATAAGGACCTCATCGAAATATCGACCCAAGCAAATATGTTCATGGATAAGGTTCGTAAGAAAACAAAGAACATGCTGCCATATCCTTTGGCGACCCAGCGTATAACCCTCACCACCACCCGAAGAAATGTGTGGACAGTGGTGGGAAAACACAATTCATATATGCAAGGCGTAGGATTTCAGGCTTACGCCCCCGTTATCGGCGCTTCAAGCAATGGCTATATCCAAATGTCGGGCTTCAAGCCCCGTGATATGGTGATGCATTACACAGCGCATTTCATGCAACGATATAAAGAACGTTACATCGACCATTATCAAATAGACCGCAAGGGAGAAAACTTATTCGAGTACTTTGTGTATAACAATCCGCAAGTCTTGTATACCCGCAAGAATAATGGCGGCTATTTCATCGTTTCCGACCATGGTATCGCTGTAGCCGATTTCAGCGACGGACTAAAACTCATGACCCATGTCACTTTTCTGGGAGATGATGAACTGACGCTAAAGAAACAGCTCATCTATGATGAGGAAATCAAAATCTACAAAGGGGCACTTGAGCTGAAACGGTTAAAATCAAGAAAACAAAAGGATGATCTCGTCACGATTTGGAATGTTGCCAAGAAGCATAATGCAGGTATTGAGATGGTAAAACGATGGTACCAATGGAATGGAGTAAAAGTGGACGAAGATTATCTTCAACAATGCATTGATCTCATTGAGAAATATAATGTCCAGTCACTCGATCAATTTGCGGAACTCATGTCCCGACAATAAAAAGGACCTTCATAAAATCTTTTTTATTAAAGATTATTACACCAACATATGCTAAAACCTCAGAACTATCGAGCACGAAGTTGCCAGAAAGCTACGGCAGCCGCAACGGCTACATTGAGCGAATCGACGCCGTGCGACATAGGAATACGGACTACGTAGTCAGCTTCGGCAATCGTTTCCGGCGAAAGTCCGTCCCCTTCGGTACCCATCACGATAGCCAATCTGGGTTCGGTTGCCAAGACAGGATTATCGATGGAAATAGAATTGTCTGTGAGTGCCATGGCTGCCGTACGAAAACCAAGTTTTCCCAAGTCGCCAAGAGAACCGTCCATCCAAGTCCATGGTACAAGGAAGACCGTTCCCATCGATACTCTGACTGCACGACGGTTCAACGGGTCACAAGAGTTACGCGTCAGTAGTACGGCATCAATTCCCAGGGCGGCTGCCGAACGGAAAATAGCACCGATATTGGTCGTGTCGACAACTCCGTCGATTACGACGATGCGTCGGGCCTTCTGGCATACATCTTCCATGCCGCGTGGCTCAGGACGACGCATGGCGCAAAGGACACCGCGTGTCAGGACATAGCCGGTCAATGTCGCAAGCAACTCCCTTTCTCCTGTATAGACAGGCACGTTGCTACAACGTTCAATGATATCGGAAGCATCTCCTGTGATATGCTTGTGCTCGCACAAAATGGCTAAAGGTTCGTAGCCGGCATCCAGAGCCCTCGTGATAACCTTTGGGCTTTCTACGATAAAAATACCTTTGTCTGGCTCGATACGATTGCGCAACTGAGCTTCGGTGAGTGTACAGAACATCTCGACTCCGGGATGAGATAAAGAAGATATTTCGATAACAGGCATTTGACAAGTCTTTTAATAAATAGCAATCTTGATTACACCGTCCAGTTTGTTTTCAAAAACTCGATAAGCCTCCTCGATCTCGTTCAATGCAAAGCGGTGGGTGATAAGGGGAGTGGTGTCTATCTTGCCTTCCTCAATCAGTTGGAGAATCTCAGCACAATCACAACCGTCTACTCCACCAGTTTTGAAAATCAGGTTCTTACCATACATGTCAGGTAGAGGGAAAAGTAGAGGTTTATCGTAAAGAGCCACGATCGTGACTGTCGCGTTTGGACGAGCGCATTCCCACGCCATCTGGAAACTGTCTTCGCTCCCTGCCACTTCCAGAACAACATCTGCTCCGCCGTGGTCACTGTTTTTGAGTACAAACTCCTTACAGTTGTCAGGAGTCGTGATCAAGACGTCAGGGTAATGTTCACGGATAAACCGAACCCTTTCAGGAGACTTTTCACAGACAATGATATGCTTCGGGTTCTTCAGCATCGAGCAGAGTAAAGTACAAATTCCGGTAGGCCCTGCACCGATGATGAGGACCGTGTCTTTCTCCGTAATTTCCGAGATGCGAGTAGCCCAAAAACCTGTGGCAAGTATGTCTCCGACAAACAGAGCCTGCTCGTCACTGACCGTGTCGGGAATGCGATTCAGTCCTTGATCGGCATAGGGTACTCTGACATATTCCGCCTGTCCTCCGTCGATACGGCAGCCTAAAGCCCAGCCACCGTTGAGGTCGGTACAATTATTGACATATCCGTGTTGGCAAAAGAAGCATTTTCCACAGAAAGTCTCGACGTTCACGGTTACTCTGTCTCCGGGTTTGACAGATGTGACGCCTGTTCCCACTTCTTCGACGACACCTACCATTTCATGTCCGACGGTTGTTCCGGGTATTGCGCGGGGTACACTTCCGTGCTTGATATGCAGGTCACTGGTGCAGATGCTACCCAGGGTCACACGCACGATCGCATCCCGTGCATCCGTAATTTTCGGTTTCGGTTTTTCTGTTAAACCAAATTTGCCTTTTTCAATATATGTATATGCAAGCATGATATGATCTTTATTGATTAATTGATTCTTTATAATACAAAGATACAAATTTCACCAATTGTAATCCTATAAATTTTTTGTCAATCCAGACAAAAGATTTACCTTTGTTGTATGCTTAGAATTGTAACACATATTGAACGTTTGCTTTTAGTGCATGATTGTGTGATTGTGCCGAAGTTCGGAGGTTTTGTTCTGCAGGCTGTTCCGGCCATGCAGCATAAGGAGGAACATACGTTTCGTCCTTTGAGAAAAGAGATCGGTTTCAATATGACGCTGCAACATAATGACGGGCTTTTGCCTGAATCGTATATGCAGATGCACGAGGTGAGCTATCGTCAGGCACAACTGATGCTGGAAGAAGATGTGGAGGATATAAAGAACATCCTGCAACAATATGGAAAGTTGTCGTTAGGGGTGTTAGGTTCGTTCAGCATAGGAGAAGAAGGACAGATGATTTTCCATCCGGGGGAAACCGATCTGTTCAGTGTCGGCTCGTATGGCTTGCCTGTTTTCCATTTCCCGGTTCTCGCTCCACTAGAGATGGAACGCGAAGAAGCGGTTCTTCTTGTATCCCAAAAAGAGAAGAAAGATACTCTTTATATTCCGATTAGCCGTAAACTTATCCGTACAGTGATGGCTTCGGCTGCTGCAGTGGCATTGTTCCTGTTGGTTTCTACTCCGGTTAGAGATGTTAACCAAGAGGCTTATACAGCCAGTTTTGTTCCGACGGGGATGGTTGTACAAAAGCCGGTTCTTCTTGAAGCGGTTTTGCCAGACAGTACTGTGGCGGAGGCAGATACGAAGCAAGAGTCATCGGAAGAGGTGATTGCGCGTGAAGTGAAAAAAGTTGTGTCTGTTCCGGCTCCGGAAAAGAAGGCGTTTGTGTCCAGGCCTGTAGTTGTCCAACCTAAAAAAATGTATCATATCGTAATCGCCAGTTTTCCATCAGAATCGCAAGCGGACGAATTTATTGCCGGTGTAGATCGTAACGAATGTAAGCATGTCAGCAAGGTTGTTCGTGACGGGAAGTATCGTATCTATGCGGATAAGTTCGATAATCGCGAAGCTGCGGAATCTTATATGGCAACTCTCCGTTCCAATCCGAAATATAAGGATGCGTGGTTATTTATTAGCCGTTGATTTATAATGAATAGAAAGAAATATCCTTCAGTTGAAAAGTTATTTTCTACTGAAGGATATTTAAAAAACGTCCGGACAGGTTTTCGTTATTATTGTTTTCTACTCTTTATTTTTCTCTTCAGATTTTAGTATTCGTTTCTTTTTGAGGCGCCCTGCCTTGCGTAGGGCTTGATCCAAAATGTATTGTATCTGGCCGTTTGTACTCCGAAATTCATCGGCAGCCCAGGCTTCGATCGCTTCCATCATTTCTGCGTCCACACGCAATATGAAACTCTTGGTCGCATTTCCATTTTCCTTTTTGGCCATATTTAGTATTACTGTATTAAGTTACTGATATAAAGTACCTGTATTGACTACAGGTTGTGCGGACTCGTCTGCGCAAAGGACTACCAGCAGATTGCTGACCATTGCTGCTTTCCGTTCTTCATCCAGCTCGACAACACCGTCTTTCTCTAACTTTTCCAATGCCAGGTGAACCATGCTGACAGCTCCTTCCACGATCCGTTCGCGGGCAGAAATGATGGCGTCTGCCTGCTGGCGGCGTAACATCACGCTGGCGATTTCGGATGCATAAGCCAGATAGTTGATACGGGCTTCCACAATTTCGATTCCAGCGATGGCAAGACGGCTGTTGAGTTCGTCTTCTAGGCGTTGGGTTATTTCTCCGCTTTCATCGGAACGGAGTGTGACTTTATCAATCGTCTCATTTGTGTCGTAAGCATACATGCCTGCTACTTGCCGAAGAGCGGCATCGCTTTGTATTTGGACAAACTCTCGGATGTTTCCGGATATATCGAAACTGGCTTTGTAGGTGTCTTTTATTCTCCAGACGACCACGGCTCCGATCATGATCGGATTTCCGACTTTGTCGTTGACTTTGATCGGGTCGATGTTCAAGTTTAGGATGCGTAATGTTACGGTTGATTTCAGGAAAAGTGGGTTTACCCAATAGAAACCGTTACTTATGACCGTTCCGGCATATCTGCCGAAAAAAGTCAATACGCGCGAATTGTTTGGCTGGATGATCATAAATCCGGGTAACATGACAACAACGCATATCCCGCAGATGACACCGGCGATGATACTCGGTGTTTGTGGCAGCGATAGTAGATATATGGCTGTCCCTGTTAAAGCAAGCATGATAAGTATAGCCGTAAAACCGGATAATTTGATGCCGTCGAAGTTCTTTTCCTGTGTTTTCATAATGATCGTTATTTGATATTATTTTGATATCACAAAATAAGACAAAGTTTCGGACATATGCAAATAAATTATGGACTTTTTATGAGTAGATATATAAAATATTCTATAGCTTTGTCTACTTAAAAATTACACGATTGGAATTTCAGTTAGATACAGATAATAAGGAGTTTCAGGATGCCCTGCAACTGATCACTCATACACGTCAGTCCGTCTTCTTGACCGGGAAGGCCGGAACGGGTAAATCCACGTTCTTGAAATACATCTGCGCACATACGAAAAAGAAATATGTCGTATTGGCACCGACAGGGATAGCCGCGATTAACGCGGAAGGGGTGACGCTTCATTCTTTTTTTAAATTACCTTTTCGCCCGATGTTGCCCGATGATCCGGATTTGAGTCTGAAGAACGGACGGATCTTCGAGTTTTTCAAATACAGGAAAGAGCATCGGAAGTTGATTTCGGAAGTGGAATTGATCATTATTGACGAGATTTCGATGGTACGGGCAGATATCATCGATTGTGTCGACCGGATCTTGCGTGTCTTTTCCGGTAATATGCGTTTGCCGTTCGGAGGCAAGCAATTGCTGTTTGTCGGCGACGTCTTCCAATTGGAGCCGGTGGTCCCTGCCGACCAGAAAGAAATATTAAGTCTCTTCTATGCCAGTCCGTTTTTCTTTTCGGCCCGTGTCTTCAAAGATATAAATCTGGTCCCGATCGAATTGCAGAAAGTGTACCGGCAGACAGATCCTGTATTTATCAATATTTTGGATCGTATCCGTAGCAATATTGCCCGGAAACAGGAGTTGGATACTTTGAATGCTCGCTATTTCCCTGATTTTATACCTCGAAACGAGGATATGTACATCACGCTTGCCACCCGGCGGGATCAGGTGGATTTTATCAATGAACGGAAGTTGGGGGAATTGCCCGGTGAAGAGTTCGTTTCTCACGGCAAGATCGAAGGTGATTTCCCTGAGTCGTCTCTACCGACACAATTAAACCTATCCATCAAGGAGCAGGCCCAGGTTATTTTTATCGATAATGATTATGAACGTCGTTGGGTCAATGGTACGATCGGTATGGTGTCGGGGATCGACGAGAATGGGAATGTCTACGTCCTGTTAGAGGACGGGAGGGAATATCTGGTCGAGCCGACTTCCTGGCGCAACTATAAATATAAATACAACGAAAAGGAGAAAAAGGTCGAAGAAGAAATTGTCGGTACTTTCGAGCAGTTGCCGATTCGTCTTGCCTGGGCGATCACCGTGCATAAGAGCCAGGGGCTTACGTTCAGCCGTGTCGTGGTGGATTTGACTGGTGGTGTGTTTGCTGGTGGCCAGACATATGTCGCTTTAAGTCGTTGTACGTCTCTGGAAGGGCTGGTGCTGAAAAGCCGGATTTCTCCGCATGATATCTTTGTGCGGAAAGAGATCGTCCAGTTCAGCCAGATGTTTAATGACCGGCAGTTGATTGAAAAAAGTTTGCGTGAAAGTGAGGCGGAATTGTTGTATGCACGTGCCGCCCGTTGTTTTAAATCCGGCAATGTGAAAGAGATGGTTGAGGCTTTCGCTGCTGCTGTCAGTAAGCGGAATGAGCTGGAAAAGCCAGAAGTGCAACGGTTGCTCCGTATGAAATTGCAAACTATGAACACTCAACGGGCGCAGATCAAGAAACTCCGGGAGGAGATACACGCCCAGCGGGAGATTCAGAAAGAATATGCCCACGAATACTATTTGATGGGGAATGAATGTATTACGAAAGCGCATGATCCGAATGCAGCTATTCGCTCTTTCGACAAAGCGCTCAAGCTTTATCCTGAGTTTGTGGATGCTTGGGTACGTAAAGGAGTGACCCTTCTCGATATGGGTGACGGTTTCCAGGCGGTTACTTGCCTGAACGAAGCCGTGCGACTGAACCCGAAATCATTTAAAGCGCGTTATAATCGTGGAAAATCTTATCTTCAACTGAAATATTACGACGAGGCCGTTTCTGACTTTATGAAAGCTGTCGATCTGAAACCGAAGCACGCTGCAGCCCATGAATATCTTGCCGAAGCATTTCTGCATATAGGGGAGGAAGAGTTGGCTCGGCAGCATCAGGATATTGCCGATGATCTTCGTAATGGGGATGAAAATTAATAAGTTGTCATTAATTTTGTACAGAAATATAATAAAAGCGTGATAATAAGGTTGTATCTTTGTGATGCAATGTTAAATTTTGTAGAGGGTATTCATTAAAAACAAATTTCTGTATGAAAAAAGTTATCTGCTTTTTTGTATGTGTTTTGATATGCATAGGGTTCTCCGTAAAAGCTCAGGTGACAACTTCCGTACTGAGCGGAAAAATTATCGACGATCAAAATGAGTATGTGATAGGAGCTACGGTGGTAGCGGTACACGAACCATCCGGAACCATGTATGGTGCGGTAACGAATGTGGATGGCCGTTACACGATCCAGGGAATGCGTACCGGAGGACCCTATAAAGTGGAGATTTCCTATGTCGGTTATAAAAAGGCTATTTTTACGGATATCAGGTTGGAATTGGGCAATACATATGTCCTGAATGCGACCTTGTATCCCAGTTCGGAGCAATTGGGAGAAGTGGTAGTCACTGCTGATGCAAAAGCGAATATCGGTGCATCCGAAAATTTTTCTACAGGAAGGATACAGGAGACTCCGACGGTCGACCGCAATATATATGATGTCGTAAAGAATATGCCGATGGCCATGACCTCCAAAAACGGAGGGATCACGTTTGCCGGCTCCAATAACCGTTATAACAGTTTCCAGATCGACGGTACGGTGAGCAATGATGTTTTCGGGCTGGCTCCGTCGGGTACAAACGGTGGTCAGACGAATGCCAATCCGATTTCGATGGATGCCATCCAGGAAATCCAAGTGGTGGTCGCTCCTTTCGATGTTCGCCAAAGCGGTTTTACCGGAGGTGGCATCAACGCTATTACCAAACAGGGAAACAACACATACCATGCATCGGTCTATTCTTATTTTACGAATGAAGGTCTTTACGGAAAGTACAATGCTTATAAAGATAACATAAAGGATAAATTGACGGAACAGTCCACAAAAACTTTTGGCGGGACGTTGAGTGGTCCGATCATCAAAGACAAGCTGTTTTTCTTTGCCAATGCAGAAAACCGTAAGGAATCTTATCCCTCCCGTTTCTATGCCGGATATGACGAGAAAGGCTTTTCTACCGATATGGCACAGAAAATAGCCGATAAGTATGAAGAATATACCGGAATCCGTGAGAGCTTCGGATCACGCGATGTAGATCAGAGGGCCTTTAATTTCTTAGGACGTATCGACTGGAATATCGACCGGAACAATAAACTGGCTTTCCGTTATCAGTATAATAACTCATACGATGACATTTTCAGCCCGTCAAGCACGACCTACTTCTTTAACGGGAGTGGTTACCGGATGAAAAATAAGACGAATTCGTTTGTGGCCGAGTGGAACTCCCATTGGAGCGATGTCTTGTATAACGAGTTTCGTGCAGGTGTTACGACAGTCCGGGATGAACGCCAGGTGGCTTATCAAGGGCCGAACGTAAAGATTAACGGTAGCGATAACAGCGGAACGAACAATACGACGGTCAACATCGGTACGGAGTATTCTTCCGGTGCAAACGCCCTGGATCAGGATATTTACACATTTGAGGACAATCTTTCCTGGTATAAGGGTAATCATACTTTTACCTTCGGTACGCACAATGAAATATTCCGGATGAAGAACCTCTTTATCCAGGCCGTTACCGGCTCATGGGAGTTCGGTTCGATGGACGCATTCTTGAATGACAGTCCTTCCAAATATGTATTCAAGTATACGGACCCCGATGTGACGGGCGGTAACTATCGCTATACGCCTATTATTAAAGCTGGTCAGTTTGGCTTCTATGCACAGGACAAATGGGATGTTGCCGATAATTTTTCGCTGACTTACGGTTTACGTTTTGATATCCCTTTGTTGTTTAATGATCCGACAGTCAATAATGAATTCAATGAATATGCCGCAAGCAAAAATATTAAGGAAAGAGTAGGAGAAATGCCCGGCGCCAAAGTGATGGTATCTCCCCGTCTGGGATTCCGCTGGTATACGGACGATAGCCGGACCACCTTGATTCGTGGTGGACTGGGGTTGTTTACGGGGCGCGTTCCTTTTGTATGGCTTTCCAATGCTTATAATAATACCGGGGTTGAGCAGAAAGGTACGACTATCTTTGCTTCCGGTTCGACTTCCGCCCCTTCGTTGGGACAATATGCGGATGATCCGATCGGAGCCATGAATTCCCAAAAGGGAAATCCTGCGACCCCCGATATCGTGACCGTGTCCAAAGACTTTAAATATCCGCAGGTTTTCCGTGTGAACTTGGCATTGGAACGTGTCTTGCCCGGTGATGTGAAGATGACTTTGGAAGGGCTATATTCCAAAACATTCAATAACGTATATTTTGAGAACCTGGCATTATCGAGCAATGCCAAAGTCTATGCCGTTCCGGGTGTGGAAACTTCCGCCACTCCTTATTACTCCGTAGACAAGAAGTATTTCAGTATTACCAATCTGAAAAATACGAATATGGGATATACCTATTCTCTGTCCGCCTTGTTTGAAAAGAGTTTCTATTTCGGTTTGGACTTGGCTGCGTCTTATACGTTCGGGCATTCCAAATCGGTGTATGACGGAACCTCTTCTGTGGCTTATTCCAATTGGAAATATAATTATGCGGTAGATTCCAATAACCCTGGTCTGGCTTATTCCATGTTCGATATCCCTCACCGTGTGATGGTTTCTGTCGGTTATCGGACTCCCCGCTATGCCAAAGGCTTCATGGCAACTACCGTCTCTCTTGTCTATAACGGCTACGTGGGACAGCGTTACAGTCTGACAATGAACGAATCTTACTACGATGCCGAGAAAAAGAAAACGGTCTATATCGACTACAACGGTGACGGCTGGGGTGGAAACTCATTGCTTTATATCCCGACTGAAGACGAACTGCAGAAGATGGACTTCAAGACAGAAGAAGACCGTCGGAAGTTTGACGAATGGATCGAAGGCGACAGCTATGCAAAGAAACATCGTGGAGCGTACGCCATGCGTAACTCCAATTCGGCTCCGTGGGAAAACCGGGTCGACCTGCATGTGGCGCAGGATATCTTCGTGCTGAAAGACCGTGGCAGCAAATTCCAGGTGACATTCGACGTTACGAACTTTGCCAATATGTTGAATAAGAAATGGGGAACCACTTACACCGCAGCCTATAACGTAATGCCTTTGCAGGTAATCGGCAGTAAGAAGGGGGAAGATGGCAACTACACAAACACATATGCTTATAATTCGAGGAATACGATCACCAAGAATGATGTTTTGTCTCGCTGGCATGCCCAGATCGGTATTAAATATATTTTCTAAACCTATATGTATAGATTTCAGACATTCATATTAGTAAGTCTCTTTTCGATAATCTGTTTGTCGATAGCCGGATGTACGGCTCACTCGAAGAAGGAACGCTACGTCGTAGTCCTGTCTATGGACGGTTTTCGTTCGGATTATCCGTCGCATGCACATACGCCGACGCTCGATTCATTGGCCTGCGTTGGGGTGAAGGCTGCTTTTCGTCCCAGCTTTCCGAGTGTGACTTTCCCGAACCATTACAGTATGGCGACAGGCTTGCATCCGGATCATCATGGATTGGTGAATAATTTCTTTTATGCTACGACCGGAAGATCGGGCGCAAGCTCTCAGTGTTCGACGCGGAGGATGTCCGGCTGCCGGGATTCTGGAGCGGCGAACCGATCTGGAACACGGCGGAAAAGCAGGGTGTCCGAACCGCCTCGTTCTATTGGGTCGGTAGTGAATATCCGATACAGGGACGCCGGCCTTCCATCTGGAAACCGTTCGATAAGAATGTTCCTTTTTCTGACAGGGCGGATTCGGTGATTGCCTGGTTGCAACTGCCGGAGGAAGTCCGCCCGCACCTGATCATGTGGTATATGGAAGAACCGGACGGAGTCGGGCATAGGGCAACCCCCGATTCGTCGGCAACCCTTTCAACGGTTGAACATTTGGACCGTATATTAGGTGACTTCTTTGCTGAAGCCCGTAGGCTGGATATCTTTGACCAGATTGATTTTATCGTCCTGTCTGATCATGGCATGGCAACTTATTATCCGGAGAATTATGTGAATCTGAATGATTATCTGCCTCGCGACAGTTTCGATTATGTTTTCGACGGAGTGCCGACTTTGCTTTATCCGAAACCGACTTATACAGATAGCGCTTATGCAATCCTGAAGCGTGTACCTCGTGTAACGGTTTGGAGAAAGAATGAGATTCCGGAAAAGTTCGTGTATGGAAAGAATCCGCGTATAGGCGATCTGTTCGTATTACCGGATATCGGGACGTATCTGCAATTCCGCCCCGAATCGTGTCCTGTATTCGCGGCTACACATGGATATGATAACTTTGCTCCGGAAATGGAGGCCATCTTCTATGCTGCAGGGCCTTCCTTCAAACAGAATGTCGAGCTGCCGGTGATGGCGAATGTCAATTTGTATCTGATAATTGCCCGCTTGCTGGATCTGCAGCCGGCTCCTAATGATGGAGATAGCGTGGTTGTTTCAACATTGTTCAGATAAGTATAATTTGCTTTCATCTGAGTGTAAGTCGGACTCGGAAGGCCACTATTTAAGTGGCAATAACCATACTTCTATTGCAAAACCGCTTAACCATAGACCTTTTGCCCTTAGTCGAATAGGTTTTCGCCCTTAGTCAAAAGCCCTTTCGACTAAGGGCGAAAACCTTTTTGCCTTTGGTCGAAAAGCAAAAGAGTAGTAGCCTTGGTTATAAATCTCAGTGTATATGTTTGTTAGTTTGGGTTGTTACGTCCTTATTTTTCACTAATATATAGTTGTGGATATAAAGCGGGAGGTGGCATGGTCAACTTGAATCAGGACGAGACACGTTTGTTCATAACCTGAAAAAGAAAAAGCCCGCAAATGAACTGCGAGCTTCTTGTAGTGCGTCCGGGGTTCGAACCCGAGTTTCCGCCGTGAGAGGGCGGCGTCCTAGACCACTAGACGAATGCACCGGGTAGTCTTTGTTTGACGTTGCGAAATTAGTAAATATTTTATTCCGATGTATCATTTGGAGAAATTTTTTTAATGAAAATGTTTGTCTCCTGTCATTTTGGTATCCAAATTCTATGTGTCTCCACTAAAAGGCGTTAAAAGAGGTGTCAAATTCGTTTGTATTTCATTTGCGTTCAAGTTTATTTATTCTACCTTTGCCTTCTGTTATTGAACAATATACTATTGAACAATTACTAATACCAGTATTAAAATAACTAATATTATGGCAGAATTAAAAGAAAAACTTTTCTCAGAATTCGCACCTGTG
>OLFZ01002225.1_pt1 | contig 13520 bp, 8 predicted proteins | sample 1604861 | NCBI WGS metagenome assembly OLFZ01 (sample SAMEA3888895, study PRJEB22519) | human gut metagenome | biome: human gut; feature: human-associated habitat; material: faeces | place: Denmark | collected 2011 | reverse complement strand
GGGCTATGTGCTCCATTGGGCTTTCAGCCCGTCCTTGCTAAATCCGAAACTTGAATTATTCATCGTCCCACCTTTCGGCCTTTGCTTGATATGTAGAGGCCCTTGGTGGGGCGTGCTACGCGTCGGCCGCTGAGGTCGTACCACTGCTCGGGGGTGGTGGCGGTGGTGATGGTGCCTATGCCGGTGGCAGTGTTGTCGACAGTTTCGGTGGGGCTGAAGCTGAACCAGCAGCCGTTGTCGTCGAAGCGGTATTCGCCGGCGGTCTTTGAGCCGTAGCCCCAGTTGTAGAGCTTGTAGCCCTCGCCGGATTTGGTCTGGTTGATTTCGGCATGGTTGGCATCGCTCACAAATATGAAGTAGCCCGATTGTCCGCTGTCGAGCAGTTTCCAACCCGCTTCAGGTTGTGCGGCCACCGCGTTGAGGGCAGTGTTGTTGCTTGATGCGGGCGATATGTAGAGGCCGTCGTGGCGGTTGACAATGTCGAAGGTGCCGTCGGTGCGGTCCACAAATTTCCATTCCGAGGCTTGTGTGCTGGCGTCGGTCTGGCTTGTGACGGGCTGTCCCTCGCCCAGCGAGGTGGGGTAGTAGTTGGGGAAGCGTGCCGAGCTGAACTTGTAGTAGTGGCTCGTGGTGGCGTTGCTCAGTGTGGGACTGCCGTTGGGCTGAGGCTCGGGGGTGATGAACTCGGTGTTGACGAGTTTGAAACTGTATTGGCAGCCTGCGTCGTCGGTACGGTAGTCGTTAGGCTTGTCGTTGGTGTTGTAACCCCAGTTGTATACGCTGAAGGGCGAGAATGTAGTTTGGTTGAATTGCGACGTGCCGCTAAATATGATAAAGTAGCCTTCGGTGTCGGCCTCCTTTATTTGCCAACCGGCTGTGGGCTGCTCCTTGGCCGTCTTGAGGGCCGTGTTGTTGGCTGAGGCGGGCGATATGTAGGTGCTGTCGGCACGGTTGATGATGTCAAAAGAGTTGGCGTTGTCGGTACGTGCCACGAACTTCCACTGCGAGGCTTTTGTGGCGGTGGTGTTACCCACGATGGGTTGTCCGACGCCCTGTGAGGTGGGGTAGCGGTTGTCGCGCAAGGGCGTGTTGAACTGGTACCAGTAGGCTATGCTGTCGTTGCTTGCCTTGGGGCGCGGGGCGGGGTCCTCGGTAAAGGGGGCGAGTGTGCGGTCGGGCGAGTAGGTGATGCCCTCGAGCGCATTCTTGCCCTCGGTGTCGGTCAGCACAAAGGTGTACTGCCACTTGTCGCGTGCGGTGCCGCCCGAGTTGGCGTGTGGCAGTTTGAGGAACACCTTGTTCCACCCCTCGTTAAGGTGAACCTTGACCACGGGGCGTGCGGTAAAGTTTTCGTTGGTCAGGCCCAGTGTGGTGTTGTCCTGCGGTATGTCCTTGTCGGGCTGTTGCCAGGTGGGTGCTGCAATCTCCTGCCCGTTGAGCCACACTTGCGAGCCGCGGCGGTCCCACTTGCCGGCCGGTGGCATCTTGTCGCTGCCCGAGCGCGAGTAGGTGTAAAACTCTATTTGCGCACCGGCGTCCTGTGCCACGGGCGAGTATACGTAGGTCCAGGCGTAGCACGTCTGGTTGTTGGCAGGATTGTTGAGCACGCCGCGCACGGTGCCGTGCCAGATGTGGCGCAGGTATACGCCGCCACCGGTCACTTGCTTGGCGGCATAGTCGGTGCCGTTGTAGCTGTAGGTGGTGGGCATCACGGCATCGAGTTTGGCAGCCTCTTCGGGCGGGAAGGCCTTGGTGGCGTCGCCGTCGTTGGGGAAAGGCTCAGTCAGGCGCCAGCGTATGTTGCTCTGTTTGACGTAGGGAATGGGCGCGCCTTGCAGCGAATGTGCTTTGTGAAACAGGAAGCGGCGCTCAAAGTCGGCGAACTCCTCGTACTCCTCGCCTGTGTTGGGCAAGCGGGTGCCGCCAGCCTCGATGTATTGCTTGCCGCCGCCAATCCAGCCGCGTTCGGCCGAGGCCAGCACGTTGGCGTATTGGTTGTTTTGGCGTATGATGTCGTCTTCGGTGGCCACTTTGGTGTCGTTCCATGCGGCAGATATGGTGCCGGCAATGTCGGGGTTGCCCTTGTCGGCATAGTAGATGTTGCTCTTGTAGATGCCCACGAGGTCGGCGTAGACGTCGAAGTGGTTGATGTAGTTGTAGCGGCAGTCGATGTTGGGCAGTCCCTTTACGGCTGTGCCACTCGTGGCCCACATTTGTGTCATGTCGGCTATGTCCTTGGTTACGGCTTTGTTGTTGAGCTTGTTCCAAAGCACCACTTTGCGGCCCAGCGAGTCGCGCACGAAGTCGGTCATCTCCTCGAGGAAGCCGTCCTTGATGGTCACTTCGTCGCCGCCTATGTGTATGTAAGGGGCCCGTGGAAATACCTCGGCGGCCTCTTTGAGTATGACTTTCAGAGCCTTTTTGCCCTCGTCGGTTTGCATGTCGAAGCCCATGGCGTTCTTGAACACGTCGCTGTGGCCCGGCATGTCAATTTCGGGTATGACGGTGATACCGCGCTCGGCAGCGTATGCCTCCACCTCCCTGCACTGCTCCTGGGTGTAGTACTGGCCGGGGTAGCGCACACCATTGGTGTAGCTGGTGAGTTGCGGGTAGGCTTTTACCTCGAAACGCCAGCCTATCTTTTCGGTCAGATGCCAGTGAAACACGTTCACCTTGAAACGGGCGTAGAGGTCGATCTCCTTTTTCAACTCGTCGACCGACAGGAATGAACGGCCTACGTCCTGCATCCAGCCACGCACCTTGAAGGCGGGCCAGTCGGTCATGCTGAGGGCTTCGAGGGCGGCGGGTGCGCCCGTGTCGGCGTAGCCTTCGGCCAGTTGCTGCAGCGTTTGTGCGGCACGTATCACACCGGTGGGACTTGCAGCGGTGATGTTGATGGCGTTGGCGGTGATGCTGAGCTTGTAGCCCTCGTTGGGGAAGTTGGCCACCTCGTAGTCGTAGGCGCCATCAATGGCACTGGCCAGGCTGACGGTGACTGTGGCGGCAGCGCTCTCGCCCGCGGCGGCAATGGTGCAGCCGTTGGCGGTGAAAAAGTTCTTGAGATAGGTGCAGCCAGTGGGGTCGGTGATGGCCACGGTGCGCTGCAGGGCAAATGGTGCGGCCCCGGCAGTTAGCTCAATTTGGTGTGGACGGGGCAGGAGGTCGCCCACCTTGGCATTGGCGTTGAGGGCCAGCAGGCTGCCGCTGGCTATGGCAAGTGTGTAGAGAAGGTGTTTCATGCAATAAGCAGGTTATGTGTCGGTGTTGTCAGTATTACAGGTATGCAGGGTGGTTAACGGGTGTGGGCGCAGCGGGCAAAAATACCCGCTGCGCTTGGCTTTCCCTCCGACGTGCAAAGGTACGGGCTTTCGGTCGGAGTGCAAGGCTTTGGCGGTATGTTATGTAACATATATTGTGACAGCGGGCGGAGGCTGCGGGCGGGTGCGCAGGCATGGCCATGGCCACAATAAAAAAGCCTTGCGGCCGGGGCACGTGGCTCCTGCTGCAAGGCTGTGGTTGGTAAAATCAAAAGCGGAATGTGTGGTTACCCCTGCTTGACGCTGTCGGGCAGTATGGGCATGGCGCCCGGCTGGGTGCACACGTAGGCACTCACCTTGACGGCGCGTGCATGTGCCTGGCGCACGGGCATGCCCTCGATGAGCGATGCTACAAGGGTGCCGGTAAATGAGTCGCCCGCACCGATGGTGTCGCTCACCTCAACGCGCGGAGTCTCCATGAACGAGGTGCCGCCCAGTGGGCAGTCGGGGGTGGCGGGGGTGAATATGTAACTGCCGTTCTCGCCACAGGTGAGTATGACCATGTCGAGGTGGTAGTCGGTGAGCAGGGTGCGGCACTTGGCCTCGAGGTCGGTGCCTTGCAACCCAAACATGCGGGCCACTACCACGAGTTCCTCGTCGTTGATTTTAAGCACATTGGCGCGCTCTAACGACTCGGTGATGACCTCGCGGGTGTAGAAGTTTTGGCGCAGGTTGATGTCAAATATCTTGTACTGGCCGGGGCCGTCGGGCACGGTGTCGACAAAGCGCAGAATGCTCTGGCGCGACACTTCGCTGCGCTGTGCAAGCGAACCCCAGCACACGGCACGCGTTTGGCGGGCAATGGCCTCCATCTCGGGGGTGAAAGGTATGTTGTCCCAGGCCACATTGTCGGGGAAGGTGTAGTGGGCCACGCCGCTCTCGTCAATCTCGGCTATGACGGTGCCTGTGGGCTGGGGCAGCGAGGGCATGATGGCCTCGAGGTGGCGTTCGGCAAACACGCTGCGTGTTTCGGCGGCCAGCGCGTCGCTGCCTATGGCCGACACTACGCGCACGGGCAGGCCAAATTGTGATACGTGAAAGGCGAAGTTGGCGGGTGCACCGCCTATTTGCTTGCCTGTGGGCAGCACGTCCCACAGCACTTCGCCAAGTCCTATTACATATTGTTGCATGGTGATATTGTTGTTGAGGTGAGTAGATTATGCTTTAATGCGGGTGGTGTAATATACAAGGTAGAGCACGGCGGCGGCCATTACGGCTATGGCGCCCCACTGGCTGGCCACGGCGTCGCTGGCATAGCCCATGGCGAGGGGGAACACGGTGCCACCGAAGAGGCCCATGATCATCAGGCCCGAAACCTCGTTCTGCTTGTCGGGGCAGGCTTTAAGGGCTTGGGCAAAGGTGATGGGGAAGATGTTGGAGTTGCCAAAACCTACGAGGGCAATGCACACGTAGAGGGCCGTTTGTGAGTGGAGCGTGAGGAAGCCTGCCATGGCTACTGCCATCATGGCTACGCTCAGCGCAAAGAAGGTGCGCTCGCTCACCTTGCGCAGAATGAATGCGCCGAGGAAGCAGCCCGCCGTGCGGAATATGAAGTAGAGGCTTGTGGCAAATCCGGCTTCGGTGAGTGTGAGGCCGAGGTGCTCCTGCAGGAGTTTGGGCGCTGTGGTGTTGGTGCCCACGTCGATGCCCACGTGGCACATGATGGCCACAAAGCAAAGCAGCACAAAGGGGTTGGCCAGCAAGGCAAAGCAAGCCTTGAAACCCGAGGCGCGGTTGGCCGGGGCCTCGTCGACACGGCTGGCACCAAGCGTCAGAGTGGCTATGATGGCAATGGTCATGTAGATGGGGAAGAGCACACGCCAACCCAGCCCGAAGGCGTTTTGGCTGGCACCCCATGCAGCGATGATGGGGGCGAGGAACGAGGCTATGGCCTTTACAAACTGGCCAAAGGTGAGCACGCTCGACAAGTTGCCGCCCGTCACCACATTGCTCAGCAGGGGGTTGAGCGATGTTTGCATGATGGCGTTGCCAATGCCGAGGAGCGAGAATGACACGAGCATCAGCGTGTAGCCCTCGCCAAACAGGGGCATGAGCAATGATGCAAAGGTTACTATGAGGCTCAGCACCACTGTGCGGCGGCGCCCTATCTTGTTCATGAGCACACCGGTCGGCACGCTGAATATAAGGAACCAGAAGAATACGAGCGAGGGAAATAGGTTGGCCTCGGTGTCACTCAGCCCGAGGTCTGCTTTTACGTAGTTGGAAGCGATGCCGACAAGGTCGACAAAGCCCATGGCAAAGAAGCAGAGCATGATGATGCCCAATATGATAGATTTCTGTTTCATGAGATGAGAGATTGTTGGGGGTGGGATGGGGCAGAAATTAGTGGGCAGGGAGGTTAAAAGGCTCTGCCGTGGGTCACCGAATGGCCTGTGGCAGCCCCTTTAACCTCCAAGCCCTGAGGCTTTATGGCCAGCCTACTTGATGTTGTAGGCTTTGGCATTTGCCACCTTGCCGCCAAAGAAGCGGAGCTGGTTATACGGTTCGTTGGGGAATACGAGGTTGGTCATGGCAATGCGGCCACCGTCCACAAAGAGTTCAACTGACGACTTGTCAACAAAAATCTGCACGTGGTGTGTGTCGGCCTTGACGGGCACGGGGGCCCAGGTGCCAAGGGCAAAGGCATTGTGGTAGTTGACAGTCACCTCTTTGTAGCGTTTCAAGCTTTGTGCATTGTCGAGCTGGTGCGGTTCCACCTTGTTGCCAAACTCTGTGATGCCGCTCTCGGCACGGTCCATCACAAAGCGCTGTGCCTTGGCGTCGTAATAGATGCTCACCTTTTCGCCCTTGGCGTTGGCAAGTTCTACGCCACACTTGTCGGCTGTGCCGGCCTGGAGGTCGAAGTCAAGTTCAAAGGCACCCTCGTTGTCAATTTTGGCCTGCTTTTCGCCCTCAAACGAGCCAAGGTCGGTAGCCTTGTTGCGCAGGGCCTCAGTTTCCTTGACCGGTGCAGCGCTCACCAGCAGCTCGCCGTTGTCGGCCGTGTAGAGCTTGAGCTCGCGCGGCAGAGCGTTTTGTGAGCGGAACTGCTGTGTGGGCGTGAGGTTGGCATACTGCCAGTTGCTCATCCATGGCATGGCAATGATGCGTCCCGGTGTGTTGGAGTAGGTCACTGTGGCATAGTGGTCCTTGCCCCAGTCGAGCCACTTCACATCGTTGGGTGCCGTGTCGCACGTAAACTTGTGGCCGTCAAACTGGCCTACAAAGTACATGGTGCCGCTGCCGCCGTATACAAAGCCCGGATTGATGTTGACAATCATCACCCACTTCTTGTGCTGAGCGTTGCCGTCAACTGCCATCTCGAAAAAGTCGGGACACTCAAACTGGTTGGGCTGCGGGCCGTAACCTGCGCCCCACTCGCTCATGTAGCTCCACTTTTTAAGGTCTTTCGATTCGTAGAAACGCATGTTCTTGTCGGCGCTCACGATCATCACCCATTTGTTTTGCGGTGCATACCAGAACACCTTCGGGTCGCGGAAATTCTCCAGCCCGTCGAAGGGTGTAACCACGGGGTTGCCCTCGTATTTAGTGTAAGTGCGCCCGTTGTCGAGGCTGTAGGCAATGCACTGCTGCTGGCGCTGGTGGTTGCCGGGCAGCCCCTTGTGCGAGGTGTAGAAAGCAATGATAGCGTCCTTGCCAAAGCCTGCCGTATTGTTGTGGTCAACCACGCACGAGCCCGAGAATATGTGGCCCATGGTGTCGCGTGCAATAGCCGGCTGCTCGTGTGTCCAGTGCACGAGGTCCTTCGACACCGAGTGTCCCCAGTGCATGTTGCCCCACTTTGAGCCATAAGGGTTGTACTGGAAGTAGAGGTGGTATTCACCGTCCTTGTACACCAGTCCGTTAGCGTCATTCATCCAGCCATACGCAGGTGTGTGGTGGTAGATGGGGCGGAACTTTTCGCGGTTGGCAGTGTCAAACGTGTCGGCCAGCTCAATGTGTTTCCAAGCCACGGCGTTGCGTGCCAGGTTCTTGATAACGAGCGAGTCATGTTCGGCCCCGGCGTGCAGTGGGAAGGGCACAGTGTAGTCCACCTTGTTCACTGCCAGACGCACGTCCATCGGGGTGCCGTTGAGCATTACTTGTGCTTCGGGCTGCTCCTCCTCGATGGGCAGAATAGCGTATTTGGGAGCATGGTTGATATTTACTATGGTGAGTGTGTCGCTTGGCTGGTTGAGTGTGAACGAGCCGTTGCTTGAGGCGCACGATGCCGCAAGGGCGGCGCCCATGATGATAGATGCAGAAAGATATTTCATGATGAGGTAAGTGTTAGAAGTTGATTTTAGCAGCAAATTCTACAGTGAAGGGGCGGATATACGAGCCCGCCATCCATGCGCCGTTGTACTGTGCGGCCTGCTCCTTGTCCACCAGTTCGGCACCGGCAATAGAGCCCTTGGCACCCGTCTGGTTCAGGAAGTTGATAACCGTGCAGCCCAGTTGCACGTGGCGGTTCACCTTCCAGTCAACACCGCCAAACGTCTCCCATCGTCCGTTAAAGTAGTAAGCGTTCTTGATGTTGGCGTATGTCTTTGAGAAGTAGCGGAACGAAGCCCACACCCTCAGGGCATCGCCCAGGAAAGTATAGCTCGGGTCGAGTTCGACAAGCACCTTAGGAATTTCCGTCACAATGTTGCCAGTGGCATTGATGCCGCTCACCGTGCCATCGCTGAAGGTCACGCTCGTTTCATACTTCTTGTAAGTAGGCTTTTGATAGGTGAACAAGAAGTGGAACTCAAAGCCCTTGAAGGGTTTCACCACAGCGTCGGTAGTCCAGCCCAGCGTCTTGATGTCGTAAGTCAGTGCCGAGGCCTTGATGTCCGACGGGTTGTTGGGGTTGATAAGGTTGAGCGTAGAGTTATTGTTCGACTTGGCAATGTATGAGAAAAGCGAAGTGAGGCTCAACCACTTGTTGTTGTAGTAGATACCAGCGCGTCCGAGCGGAATGGCTATTTTGCCCACGTTAGGCAATTCGGCCGGTGCAAAAGAGTTCATGGCCGGGCGCTGCGTGTTGTAAGTAAAGTCGCCCGTAAGGCCAAACTCGTGTGTAATCTTGTAAGTCAGCGCTGCGGTGTACACCTGGTTCAGCCAGTCATAGCTGTAGTCGGCAGGTGCTATCACGGTGCCGTCGGCCGCGGTGGCACCCAAGTGGTAGTTGGCAAAGCGTCCCACATACTTGCCGTCGGCATTGCGCACGGCAGCGTTTTCGCCCTTAGAGCGCTGCCACTCCAGGCGTGCGCCATAGTAGAGGTTGAGTTTCGGAGTCACGTCCCAGTCGTGTGTGGCATACACAGCCAGTTTGTTCTCATCACCCTTGTAGTATTCCGAAGCGTTCTGGTTAAAGTTGTAGTAAGCCGTAGAGCCGTAATACTTCTTCTCGGGCAGGGCAGCAAGGTGATACAGCAGCTCGGGCGTGCCCTGCACCGTGTGGTCATACATTGTGGTGCACGAGGCATAATTGTTGTGATAGTGCCATTGGTCAATGCCCACGCGCCACGTCATGTTCGAGAGTTTGCGTTTCAGTTCCGACGTCAGGAAGGTTTCGTCAATGCGTCCGCGGTTAAAGCACGACATGCGGCTCTGCATGTGTCCGGCATAGGGCGAGAGCGTGCCGTCGGCACCCTTGGTGTAATAGCCGTCGGCAGCCTGCACCTCGCTCAGCGACATCGGCGTCTGATACAGGTAAGAGCCCAGTGCGTGGTCATACTTAAAGCGCACGTCCCACTCCAGCCCGTTGTCCCAGCGGTAATTGTTGAGCAGAGTTATCTGGTTGCCGCGGCTTGCGGTAGCATCGTACAGCGATGTCACTTTCACCTCGCCGGTGCGCATGTCCATGTAGGGGATAGTGCTCACGTTGGGCAGGTACGAAGTCGTACCAAGCTTGAAGCCCGGAATTTCGCTCACCGAGCCGTCGCCATTATATATAAAGGGTGCGCCGGTAGTGGCATTCGACAGCCAGTGTGAGTTAGAGTAGTGGTAAACGGCCGACAAGCGTCCGCGTCCCTCGTTGTAGAGCTTGGTAAGAGCAAACTTATATATCTCCGTGCGGTCCTGGTACTGTGCAAAACGCAGCTTGAACGAGCCCGGGTCAAAGTTCTGATACACGCTGCCCGAGTAGAACCACCCCTTGCCCAAGGCACCGTTGAGGTTGAAGTCGAACTGCTGTTTGCCAAAGTGGTTGGCGTTGTAGTTAAGCGTGCCGTTGAACATTTTGGTCTTGTCCGTGCCAAGTTGGTCAAACGAGTTCACGGCATAACCAATGTTACCGGTAGTGATAGCCGTCTCCGAAATTTTGAGCAGGCCAGTGTGACTCAGCGAGCCGTCGCCGCGCCAGTGCGTGTTCACATTGTGCGGGTTAGAGTTAAACACAACGGGCAGTCCGTTTTCGAGCACATTCACATCGCCGCCCGGCAGTCCGATTGAAATTTCGCGTGGTCCGTTGGCCGATGCTGCGTTAAGCATCACATTGCGGTTGCCCTCTTCTTTATTGCCCTTTGCGGCCACCGAATCGGCGGCTTCGGGTGTTTGCGCCAAAGCGCCCGCGCTAACGGCTGCCAACATGGTGATGAGGCTTGCGCGGTGTAACCGTAGTTTATTAGCGTACATGGTAAAAAATAGTGTGTGTAGAAAGGATTGTACTGCTTGCCGGGCGTGTAACATTTGTGTCATGCCACCCGGCGTTTGATGTTGCAAAACTACTGATACACACTACCCTTGTGCAAATATAAATGTTGCATCGGTGGCAACAAATGTTGCATCGCAACAAAATTGTAACCTAATGTAACATTCGTGCTGACGGCTGCTGCTAAAAACGTGTTTTGCAGCATATACTTTGCAAAATGCACGGTGAAATGCAAAGCTATGTGTGCAAAAAACGTGCCAACAGTGCTTTGCGCAAACATTGTCGTTACTGTGCAAAACACTCCCTCTGAGTGTTAATGAAATTTGCAAGCTGCGAAAAGTATGACAGTCTCATCACACGTCGGCCCAAAAATAGCTAAATTTGTAGCTCAGCCGCGCACACTATATATATAGGGCGGTTCTAAAAATTCTGTTTTTAGAGTTCTGCAATTCTGAAAATGTGATTTGCACGCTCTCGAAAGCGTCTTCTTGAAAGTTTGTTCGGTCACATAGCCCGCTATGCTCCCTCACAAACTTTCAAGAATACACTTCCGATAGCGCACAAATCCCTATTTCAGAATTATTAGAACCACCCTAAAAGGAGTGCCCATGCGCGTGCCATTACTTAACTCTACCAACACAAAAACTACCCCCGATGCAAGTAGCTTTATTCATACCCTGCTACGTCAACGCCGTATTCCCCGAAGTAGGCATGGCCTCGCTCCACCTGCTTCAGCAGTTAGGCGTCGATGTGGTGTACCCCAAGCGTCAAACCTGTTGCGGCCAGCCAATGGGCAATGCCGGATTTGAGGACGAGGCCGCCGGCCTGGCGCGCCACTTCGAAGAGGTGTTTGCCGGCTACGACTACGTGGTGGGCCCGTCGGCCTCATGCGTGTCGTTTGTGCGCGACCACTACGGCCGCCTGCTGCCCGACCACCAGTGTCACAGCCAGCAGCACGTGTACGAGATATGCGAGTTCGTACACGACGTCATACGCCCCACCAGTCTCAACGTCAGTTTCCCCCACCGAGTCAGTTTGCAAAACAGCTGCCACGGCGTGCGCCTGCTCGGCCTGTCGTCGCCCTCAGAGCGCAACGTGCCCTATGCCAACAAGCTGCGCGACCTGCTCGGCCTGGTGCGCGACATCGAGGTGGTCGAGCCCGAGCGCCGCGACGAGTGCTGCGGCTTTGGCGGCATGTTTGCCGTTGAGGAGCACGCCGTGTCGGGCCAGATGGGCCGCGACAAGGTGATGCGCCACGTGGCCACCGGCGCCGAGTACATAGTAGGGGCCGACTGCTCGTGCCTCATGCACCAAAACGGCATCATAGCCCGCGAGGGGCTCAACATCAAGACGCTGCACATAGCACAAATACTTTCAGGAAATGTCTAAACACGCACAACAAGCCAAACAATTTCTGCGCAACAAGAAGCAAGCCGCCTGGCACGACGAAACCCTGTGGCTTGTGCGCGAAAAACGTGACCGCATGGCCCACCAGGTGCCCGAATGGGAGCAGCTGCGCGAGGCCGCACACCAGCTCAAGCAATACAGCAACTCCCACCTCGACACCCTGCTCACCCAGTTCGAGGCCAACGCCACACGCAACGGCGCCATCGTACACTGGGCCAAGGACGCCGCCGAGTACTGCCAGATAGTAGAGCAAATACTCCGCGACCACAACGTCAAGCACTTGGTAAAGAGTAAGTCGATGCTGGCCGAGGAGTGCGGGCTCAACCCCTACCTCGAGTCGCATGGCATCGAGGTGCTCGAGAGCGACCTTGGCGAGCGCATACTGCAAATGCTGCACCGCAAACCCGTGCACATCGTGTTGCCCGCCATAGCAGTGAAAAAAGAGGAGATAGGCGAACTCTTCACCCGCGAGATGGAAGGTTGCGAACCCGGCAACTGCGACCAAACCTACCTCACCCATGTGGCACGCCGCAACCTGCGCCGCAAGTTTATCGAGGCCGAAGCCGCCATGACCGGCGCCAACTTTGCAGTGGCCGACACCGGCGAGTGTGTGGTGTGCACCAACGAGGGCAATGCCGACATGGGCACCTCGCTCTGCACCAAGCGCCTGCAAATAACCGCTTTCGGACTCGAAAAGATAGTGCCCAGCCGCCAGGCCCTCGGCGTGTTTACCCGTCTGTTGGCCCGTTCGGCCACCGGCCAGCCCTCCACCGCCTACACCTCACACTACCGTTCGCCCCGCCAGGGCGGCGAGCTGCACATCATCATCGTCGACAACGGCCGCAGCCGTCTGCTCGCCAACCCCGCCCATCGCCAGGTGCTCAACTGCCTGCGCTGTGGCGCCTGCATGAACACCTGCCCCGTTTACCGCCGTTCGGGCGGCTACTCCTACACCTACTTCATTCCCGGCCCCATAGGCATCAACTTAGGCATGGTGGCCGACCCCGTCAAGTACAAGGACAACGTGTCGGCCTGCTCGCTGTGCTACTCGTGCCAAAACGTGTGCCCGGCCAAAGTCGACCTGGCCGACCAAATATACCGCTGGCGCCAGCAGCTGCGCGACACAGGCTCCGAGAGCAAGGGCAAGCACCTTGTGAGCCGCGGCATGAAGCTCGTGTTTGAGCACCCCGCCCTCTACCACACCGCCCTGCGCTTTGCGCCACTGGCCAACCATATTCCCCACTTCATGGTTGAAAATGCCCTCAATGCCTGGGGTGCCGAGCGCGAGATGCCACAGTTCAAGGGCAAGACTTTTGAGGATTTGTACCACGCCGAAACCAAACAACGTCATGACAAGTAGCAAACAAACCATATTGGAGTCAATACGCTCCCACACCACCGAGCAATTTGCATGTCCCGACCTCACTGCCCTCGAGGCATCGGCCGTCAGCTATCCCGACCCCGTGGCGCAGTTCAAGGCATCGCTTGCCGCAGCCGGCGGCCGTGCCATCGAGCTGGCTCCCGGCCAGAGTGTCGGCCAACTTGTGGCCAATCTCTACCCACAGGCCACCCGTGTGGCCAACACGGTGGCCAACCTCAGCGGTGCTGAGGCTCTGCCCGGCCAGCCCTTCAACCCCGACACCGTCGAGCAGCCCGGCCAGCTCAACGGCACCGATGTGGCCATCATAGCCTCGGGCCTCGGCGTGGCCGAGAATGCCTGTTGCTGGATAGCCGACACGGTGCGCCACCGCGCCATCTACTTCATAGCCGAAGCCTTGGTCATTGTGCTCAGCAAGCATCATATTGTGAGCAACATGCACCAGGCCTACCACCAGTTGCCCAACCCCACGGCAGCCCCCTTTGGCTGTTTCATCTCAGGCCCTTCCAAGACGGCCGACATTGAGCAGGCCCTTGTGTTTGGCGCCCATGGCGCACGCGAGGTGACGGTGATCATTACAGATGCTCGCTGATGCACAACAGTGGTGCGATGTGATATTCTTTTAATATTGGATATCCTTTTAATATTGGTAGTCCAGTAAAAGTCCAAAGCACGTTGTAATGCTTTTGCCCTTTCAGGGCGCGACTGCTCCAACACGCATAAACCCAGGGTGCCGCTTCGCTTGCCCTGGGCTATGTGCTCCATTGGGCTTTCAGCC
>OLFZ01002209.1_pt1 | contig 13653 bp, 12 predicted proteins | sample 1604861 | NCBI WGS metagenome assembly OLFZ01 (sample SAMEA3888895, study PRJEB22519) | human gut metagenome | biome: human gut; feature: human-associated habitat; material: faeces | place: Denmark | collected 2011 | reverse complement strand
TTATAAAAATGCACTTCAGGAATATGCCAACAAAACTGCCTATTTCAAGGAAAATCCTATCGCCAAAGGAGAAACCTATCCGGACGACCTGTCAAAAATAAAACCTGTCGTATACCTTCCGGCTAGTAAACCGGCTTTTCATTTCGATCGCCGGAAATGGGAAGACAATTTACGCGAGTTGTCAGCCATTTTTAAAAACTACCCTGATTTCTTCAACTCTTCAGTAAATTTAGGAGGAGCAGAAATTGATATTTACAAACAAACCACAGAAGGTAGCCGTCTCAAACATTCTCAAAGCTATGTTATGCTGTCTGTACAAGCTTCTTTACGAAGTGAGGACGGAATACTATTCGGGGATGTCTGGTCGACCATAGCCAGCAATCCTGATGACCTGCCTGATATAGAAGAGTTGAAAAAACAAATCATCGCCTTTTCCGATAATTTGTCTACATTTGCGTTTTATTAATTAGTTCAACTTCGAAAGACACGTTAATTTATAGAAAGCATTATGAGCATCAAGATTCGCTTAATCATTATGAATTTCCTACAGTTTGCCGTGTGGGGAGCATACCTCACATCAATGGGCAGTTACCTGGTAAACGTAGGCCTGCACGAGCACATCGGTATGTTTTACGCCATGCAGGGAATCGTATCGTTGTTTATGCCTGCCGTTCTCGGCATCATTGCCGACCGCTGGATACCGGCACAAAAGCTGTTAAGCTTCAGTCACTTCACCGCAGCCCTGTTCATGGCCGCAGCCGGATACTACGGCATGACGAAAGGTGCGGAGGTAGATTTCGGTACTCTGTTCACACTTTACTCGTTAAGCGTTGCTTTCTATATGCCTACATTGGCATTGTCGAACTCCGTGGCCTACACCGCACTCGACAAAGCCGGACTGGATACCATCAGGACATTCCCTCCCATACGTATTTTCGGCACAATCGGATTCATCTGCTCCATGTGGGTGGTGGACCTGCTCGGACTGCAAAATAATTACGGGCAGTTCTTTGCCTGCGCCATCATCGGAGTAGCGTATGGCGTATATGCGCTGACCCTGCCGGAATGCCCCACCAGCAAGGGCGACAATACCAAATCATTGGTAGAGGCACTGGGCTTACGCGCCTTTACGCTATTCAAGCAGAAGAAAATGGCTGTTTTCTTCATTTTCTCCATGCTGCTGGGCGTTTCCTTGCAGATTACCAACGGATTTGCCAATCCCTACATCAGCAGTTTCGGCAGTATTCCCGAATATGCCGGCACTTTCGGAGTGCAACATGCCAACATCCTGATTTCGCTGTCGCAAATATCCGAAACACTCTGCATCCTGCTGATACCTTTCTTCCTGAAACGCTTCGGCATCAAGCAGGTGATGCTGATTGCCATGCTGGCATGGGTATTGCGCTTCGGGCTCTTCGGCATGGGCAATCCCGGAAGCGGCGTATGGATGTTTATACTTTCCATGATTGTGTACGGTGTGGCATTCGATTTCTTCAACATATCCGGTTCGCTGTTTGTTGACAGAGAGACCGACCGGGGCATCCGTTCCAGCGCACAGGGACTGTTCGTTATCATGACAAACGGTTTCGGTGCCACTATCGGCACACTGGGTGCACAGGCGGTAGTGAATCACTTTGTAGATTTCAACAGCAATGTCCCGCAGATAGCGCAATGGCAATCGGCATGGTACGTATTTGCAATCTACGCGCTGACCGTAGCAGTGGTGTTTGCCATCGTATTCAAGTACAAACACCATCCGGAAGATTTAAAGTAACTACAGCCGATGAACAAAAAAAAGATTGAGCTGCAAGTATTGAATATCTCAAACAGCCAGGCACAGGCCGGCGCTTATGCCATGGTGCTGGGCGAGATAAACGGCATGCGGCAACTGCCGGTTATCATAGGCAGTGCCGAGGCACAATCCATGATGATTGAAATGAGAGGCATCGTTCCTCCCCGGCGCTGACGCATACGCTGTTTGCCTCAGTTCTCAAGGTACTGGGAGCAACTCTGCTGCGCGTGCTTATTTACAAAGTGGACAACGGTGTTTTCTATTCTTACCTCTATATGAAAACGGAAGAGACCATCCTGCGCATCGACGCACGTACCAGCGATGCCGTGGCCCTCGCCTTGCGCATGGATGCCCCCATTTTCATATACGATGATATTTTAGAAGCCGAATGCCTGAAAACAGAGCACAGCATCACTCCCACCCAACAGACGAATGATGCCGCCGCAGATGCCGCTACACAGAAAAAGACCCTGAAACAATTAAAGGAAGCCCTTCAAAACGCCATAGACGCAGAAGACTACGAACGGGCTGCACAACTAAGGGATATTATCAACCAGCATAAGAAACCATAAACAATCATGCACGTATTCTACACCCCCGACATACAATCGCAAGCCGAACTGCCCGAAGAAGAAGCCGCTCACGCAGTCCGCGTACTGCGGCTGCAAACAGGCGACGAGGTAACACTGACCGACGGCAAAGGCAACTTCTACCGTGCGGAAATCAGTACCGCCACGACCAAGCGTTGCCTTGTCAACATACTTGAAACCATCCCCCAAGCGCCTTTATGGAGCGGACACCTGCACATTGCAATGGCTCCCACCAAGAATATGGACCGCACGGAATGGTTTGCAGAGAAAGCCACCGAAATAGGCTTTGACGAACTGACCTTCCTGAACTGCCGTTTTTCCGAACGTAAAGTAATCAAAACGGAGCGCATTGCCAAGATACTGGTATCCGCCATCAAGCAGTCGCTGAAAGCACGCCTGCCCCGCCTGAACGGAATGACCGACTTCAACCGGTTCATCAGCCAGCCTTTCGAAGGCCGTAAATTCATCGCGCATTGTTACGAAGGAGAAAAACCTTTATTGAAAGACGTTGTCCGTAAAGGAGAAGACGCGCTGGTGCTTATCGGACCGGAAGGCGACTTCAGTGAAGAAGAGGTGAAACAGGCCATTGAAAACGGATTCGAGCCCATCAGCCTCGGCCGTTCCCGACTGCGCACTGAAACGGCGGCACTCGTAGCCTGCCACATATTGAATCTACAAAACCAATAATACGATATGAGAAAGAGTATTTCCTTCTATTTGCTGCCGGTTTTATTAACAGTGCTATGCCTGAGCTCATGCAGCGAAACCGGGCAAAAAACAGAATACACGCATGTAATCCCCGCCAATGCCACAGAAGTGGCGGCACTCGACCTAAAAAGCATCGTTGATAAAGCCGGATTGAATACCTCAGACAGCCGGGCCACCTTGCAGAAGTTCCTGGGGTTGCTCCTTGAAGGCGGGAGCGCCAACCTGAAACAAGAAGCGGAAACTCTTCTGAAAGACCCTGCCGAAAGCGGAATAGACTGGAACGCCCCGCTCTACGTATTCGAAGCCCCTACGCTGCACAACACGGCAATCACCCTGAAAATTACCGATTTAAAGAAGTTCGAAGCCATGCTCCGGCTGCTTGCCCAGGAACAGTTGTGCACCGCCCCGGCCGAGGCCGGCGGTTACCGGAGCGTTGAAATAAAAGACGCAGGAGTACTGCTTGCCTACAACGACGGCACTCTGCTGGGAGTTTACGGCGGCAGTACGGAACAGTTGAAGAAGCTGCAACCCGCCATCACTGCCCTCATGCAACAACCTGCCGACAAAAGCATCCGCACCGGCAAATACTTCACCCCGATGATGCAGCAAAAAGGAGACATACGCCTGCTGGCAACTCCCGATGCCCTCCCCATGGATGTTCGCGGTGTACTGACCTGGCCGCACGGCACGCAACTGTTGGGTTATGTCCTGTTTGAAAACGGACGTATATACGCTACTCTGCAAAACGCCGATTTCAAAGGAAATACCAAAGAAAGCAACCAGCCTTTCCACCCTCAAAATTCGCGGGAGCTGCAACAGGCCATGCTGAACATGATGCACGGACGAGCCTTCAACATTTCATTGACCAGCAACGAATTACTTACTTTAAGCAACCTGCGGGTGCTTATGGAATATGCTCCGAACGAACCGGAAGTCAACATCCTCTATCAACTGATTATGAAAATAGAAGAGCTGAACCTGCGGGGAGACAAGAACCGGACCAACTTTACGGTCGTTCTGAACGAAAAGAACGAAAATGCCCTGAAGCAACTTACCGACTTTGCCAAGTTGTTCATAGGGATGTAACCGGCAGCCGGTATTCAGCGATTCATATTCAGCACGCAATGCGTAATTTGTAAATCATAAGTAATGGACCACATTCATTTACAGCATACCCTGCCCCAGGTCTTTGCCGCCCGTGACACCGTCATTTCACAGGTGTGGCATCAGGACATCGTGTTCGACAAAGGAAAGCGCTATCTGATAGAGGCTTCCTCCGGCACCGGAAAATCCTCCCTGTGCAGCTATATCTACGGGTATCGGCGCGACTACCAGGGCATCATCAGTTTCGACGGACGCAACATCCGCTCATTCTCCGTCGGCGAATGGGCAGATATAAGGAAACATTCGCTCAGCATCCTTTTCCAGGAACTGCGTATCTTCCCCGAGCTGACCGCCCTTGAGAACGTCTTGTTAAAGAACCGCCTGACCAACCATAAGAAGAAAAAAGAAATTCTCGCCCTTTTCGAAGCAACCGGCATTCCCGACAAAACCGACGAAAGAGCCGGCAAGCTTTCCTTCGGGCAGCAGCAACGCGTCGCTTTTATCCGCAGCCTTTGCCAGCCGTTCGACTTTATCTTCCTGGACGAACCCATCAGCCACCTGGACAATGACAACAGTGCCATAATGAGCCGGTTGCTCATGGAAGAGGCGGGCAAGCAGGGAGCAGGCATTATTGTCACATCCATCGGGAAGCACCTGGAGCTCGAATACGATGAAACCTTCCGCCTATAACGCATAAACCATTATCCGCACCATGAACAGACTTGTTTGGAAACTTCTCCGCCAACATATCAGTATAGGCCAGTTGACCGGCTTTTTCCTCGCCAACCTCTTCGGCATGCTGATTGTATTACTGAGCGTACAATTCTACCGGGATGTACTCCCCGTTTTCACGCAGGGAGACAGCTTCATGAAAAAGAATTATATCATCGCCACAAAGAAAATCAGCGCACTCGGCAGTTTTACCGGAAGAAGCAACACCTTCTCCCCCAAGGAAATCGAAGAGATGAAAGAACAGTCTTTCACCGAAAGCGTGGGCGCCTTCACCCCTTCCTTGTTTAAAGTATCCGCAGGCTTAGGCATGCAGGAAGCCGGAATACATCTTTCCACCGAAATGTTTTTCGAGTCCGTACCCGACGAATATGTAGATGTCAGCCTGGATAACTGGCATTTTGACGAGTCCGCCCAAGTCATTCCCATCATCATTCCCCGCAATTACCTGAATCTGTATAACTTCGGATTTGCACAAAGCCGTAACCTGCCGAAACTCTCCGAAGGCCTCATGAGCCTGATACAGATGGACATCATGCTACGGGGCAACGGACGTGCAGAGCAGTTCAAAGGTAAGATTGTAGGGTTCTCCAACCGCCTGAATACAATACTTGTTCCCCAAGCATTCATGGACTGGGCAAACCAACGTTTCGCCCCCGGCAAAGAAGCCCGGCCTTCCCGCCTCATCGTCGAGGTGAAGAACCCTGCCGACACAACCGTCAGCGACTATTTCCAACAGCAGCACTATGAACCCGAAGGCGACGGGCTGGATGCCGGAAAAACGACGCATTTCCTGCGCCTCATCACCGGTATCGTCATGGGAGTAGGATTATTCATCAGCATTTTATCCTTTTATATCCTGATGTTAAGTATCTTCCTGCTGTTGCAAAAGAATACCGTAAAATTGGAAAACCTGCTTCTGATAGGCTATAGCCCCAATCGTGTGGCGCTTCCCTACAATATCCTGACCTGCGGCTTGAATCTGGCGGTACTGGTATTGTCTGTCGGCGGAGTGGCATGGGTGCGCAGTTACTATACGGAAATTATCGGCGCGCTCTTTCCGCAACTGGAGACGGGGACACTGCTCCCATGCTGGACAGCAGGTTGCCTGCTATGCCTCGCAGTATCTTCATTGAATATTGTAATGATACGCAGAAAAATCATGAGTATTTGGAAAGGAAGATAAGCGGACCGGTGACTTATATTGCAGGTGCAGCTATCTCTCAGGCTCCACAAAGTACGTATCAAAGCAGACTGAAAGCAAGGAATCCCCTCTTGTTTTGAGATTTATCCCTCGTGTCCACCCCTGAAACAACCGGGAATAATCAGAAAACAAACCGTTGAAAACCCCGCTTTCCCTCATGGATTTTATGCCTTTATAAGGTGTAAAACTTCGTTTTGCAGTTGCGGGCCGAAGAGCCTGCATATGCGGGCCCGACAGCCCGCAACCGGCAACCGCCGGGCCTGCAACTGCAAAACGGGGGTTTACCATAAGCATAACGGTATTTTGCAGGGTCCGGACAAACAAAAACAACGAAGCAAAGCGCTGTTTATCTTCCGGCTTTCCCCGAACAGCCCGTGGAGAATATCCGAATTTACACGCAAGAATTACAGCGGAATTACGGGACTTATGCAGGACAATACGCTGGACGACCTCAATCTGCCGATGGAGAAAGGTATTTTAACAATATTGGAATTAAGGGCGTACAAGGCCCCTTTCAGATAAAGGAAAACCATTTATTTGAGATAACTCCCATTGCAACTGGTGCAAAGATGGCTTTTGAACACAACCGCACAAAGAAAATAAGTAGGGTGTCCAGTTTGATGTTCCAGTTTTTAGATCAAAATAGATATAATACAAGTTTCAAAGCACTGATAATCATGTCTCTTCAAGATATGTTGACCTAATGAATTAGTTACACTTTTTCGTATGTTAAAATTGCACCTAAATAAAACGCTGTTCTAGTTTATAATCAACATCTTAAGTTGTTAAATCAATGTCGAAAAAGAGAACGTAGAACTGGACACCCTAGAAAATAAGAATGAAATGAATAGAATCCAATAGAGTTTCATAATCGTTCTTTCAATTAAAAATCAAAAGCAATCATTAATACTCAAATCTTTGTACTTACTTTATTATTTTTGCCCAACAATAAGTGATTCCACTCCTCCCCCACTTCGGCAAAAAAGATTACGAAATCTTATATGAAAAATAATCAACAGTAAACACAACTAAGTTCTCCAAAACCATTTCAATTTTGAAAAAAACATCGTCATAGCAACTACAACACTAGTCAATAATACTCCACGCAAAAAGCCTAACCATGCATTTTCATTCAATAGGTTCACATACTCCATTAAACCCGTTAAATTAAGAAGAGGATTTACTACTAGGTTAACCCCTACATATGCTATCATCGGATTTTTTCCTGCCATAACCAAAGGTTTCAATCCTTTCTCTGCAGTATATACATCACCTATAATTGAAAATGCCAATAAAGAAAGAAATGCCAACCCTGATGATACAAAATAATAACTATACGTTGCATAATCCTTCCGGATTCCCCCTTCATAAGCTTCAAAAAATAAGCCTAACATCAACAAATAGGCCCCAGCTACCCATAACTTTCTCCAGCAACGACCATCGCCTTCCATATTTCTCAACAAATACCCTAAAACCGACAACAAAAGCACTGTTAAAAACAGATTCAACAAAATCTGACGAGTATATAAGCCATACAGATTTACGATAACGATACCTACAGATATCAACAAAATAGGCAGCGTAAGCCGACTGTTTCTTGACTGTTCTCTATCCTGCTGCGTACGATTACCAATCCATTCCTTCAGATATTCTCCCGCAATCGTTCCAGGAATAACAACAAACAAATATTTCAAAAAATTAAAATGATACAACCAAGGAACCGGAGAGAAATTTACCACCGCCTGCTGCCAAGAATGCTCCGTAGAGCTTCCTAAAAACAAAGCCAGCAAAAAAGGCAAAATACCTATTCTCAACCAAGGATTATGACGCGTAAACAAATAAACAATCGACCCCCAAAAAGCCATATTAGCCAACACCAATATAATGATGTCACTGCATGCCAAATCGAACGACCTTCCATCATTGTAATCTACAGAAAATAGCAAAACAACTCCTACTGCATAGCCCAACACCTCTATAAGAATCTTCACCCAAGCAGGAAGTTGCATAGGTATTCTCATAAACATCGGAAACATTAAAATAAAGGCACCAATAGATAACAGCCAAGAGTCCGTATCTTGTGGTGACGAAGTAGCCCAAGGATACATATGCTGAATAAATATAGCAAAGAAAGTCAATCGAAGACCTCGTAACACACAGTCACCAATCACCTTCCCAATTCGTTCTCCTTTATCCAATTTTCCTCCAATAGAAAACGGGATAGCCGCCCCCAAAGCAAACAAGAAAAAAGGAAAGACCAAATCCACCCACGTAATACCATACAACGTAGGATCAAAATTATAACCCGTACGAGGTCCCACTTGCGCATGATACATCCAAGCAGGCAACACATTCGACGCTATAGTACCCGAAAGCACCATCATCACAATAGCATATCCGCGAAAAGCATCCAAAGAAATAGCACGTTTCATATACTCTTTAAACAACTTTACCCTTACCCGCTTCTCCACCTTTTGTCGTAATCACAACAACGCCACCAGATGCACGAGAACCATATACAGCTGCTGCAGACGCATCCTTCAATACTGCAATAGAGCTTATATCTGAAGGATTTAAAAATGTCATAGTACGAGAGGGAACACCATCAATGATATAAAGGGGAGAATTATTACCTATTGTTCCTTCTCCACGAATCAACATTGAAATTTCGTCACCAGGAGCACCTGTACTTTGTGTAATTTGAACACCTGCAACTTGCCCTTGTAAAGCTTGAGATACAGAAGCCACCTTACGCTTCTCCATATCATCCATATTTACTGGTGCAATGGCACCAGTAAGTGAAGACTTCTTTTGTGCTGAATAACCCACAACTACAACCTCATCCAAATTTTGCGAGTCTTCTTTCATTGTTATCTTAATAATACCATTTTGTTTGACTAGATAATCAACAGTTGTATAGCCTATATATGAAAATTGCAACGTATCATCTAATTTCCCCAATAGACTAAAACTACCATCAACCGCAGTAATTGTACCTTCACCTGTACTTTTGTTTAGGATACTTACACCGATGAGAAATTCCCCCTTTTCGTCCACGACAATGCCTTTCAGCGAACCACTTTGAGCAAAAGCAGCAACCTGTAAAAGGAACAAGCATAAAAACGCAAGAGAAAATTTTCGCATCTTGAAATTACTCCATAATGAATTTTCTTTCATAATACTTAAATTTTTTGTTATACATAAAGGTTATTTATAAGCAATAATATTCTTCCCATCAGCAATAATTTTACCATCTAAAACTTCCAATCTTGTTTTACAAGGAAGTTCTACAATAACACGAGCAGAATTTGATTTCAAAGTTATTTTATCGTTTGCAGAAATATTTTTTGCAACATATTCTTTTGCTACAATATCAAATAAATCACAAGGTGCAGTAGCGTTATATGTTACCATTTTATTCTCATCATAAGGATTGTAATACAAATAAACCGAATAAGGATGCTCTACATAAAAATCGGTTACATTACAATTCAATTGCAAAATACCTTTTACGTCTGTAGTATTAACAATAGCGCCCAAAATACCTACAGGCGAAGAACTGTAAACACTAAACATACTTTCAGTAGGATTACCAGCAATCCACTTAGGACCATCACCAATAGCAACAGGGCTTATACCTTTGAGACTTTCTTTTCCATAATCATCTGATTTACGAAGTCCTTCATATGATACGTGATTATTTGTAATAGACTTCAATTTAGGCGCCCATTGATTTTCATCAGCAATATTGAAAGGATAGAACAAACGACAAGCACTTGCATTATTCAACATCCACTTACCAATAGCTTTAGCATATTGAGGCTGATATTTTACCATCGGTATAAAAGGCCATGCCGGTTTAATACTATTCATTAAAAATGCATATCCACCACCATCTGTAATGCTACCTTGCAAACCACTTACATCATACTTTCCCCATTTACCTACAATAATTCCCCATCCTGTACGGCCTGTATTGCTCTTGCAACCATCAAAGGTCCAATCTAAGAGCTTCTGTACATCATAATTAGTCCCTTCAGTTGCATTCAAATAGGCAGCCGTATAAGCACCTAACGGTAAGAGAGCTTCATAGAAACGGCTTTCTTTTTGAGACAACAATGCTTCAACTGCACTTTTTGCATGCTTTAAGTAACGAACATCACCAAATTTGTGATAAGCACAAAGCAAAACATAGGCATGACCACCAGCAGCATCTTGTTGCATTGGAATATGGTTTACATATCCTTTCATTTGCGCATAATCAAAATATGAATAGTTATAATTTCCATTTAAGACAGAGTCTGCCTTTACAAATTGTTCAGCAATGCTTCTTTGAATTTTTTCTGCACCTTCAACACCGGGAAATACGTCACATACAGCATAATATAAAGCATTAGGCAATACATCATACCACCAATCACGACCATATCCTCCTCCTAAAAGTGCTACATCAGGATTAGTGTTATTCATTACAATATTCCATCCATTGTCAGAATTAAAATAGTTTTGAACCATTTTTACATAGTTATACCCATCCTGATTTGTTTTATCAATTCCAACTAATCCAGCTCCTAGAATAGCTGCTAACGAATTCAAACTTTCATGGAACTCTCCATTATTAGCTTTTTTCCCTTGACGAATATCCTTTATGGCCGTATAGAGCCCAAATGTAGTTTGATCAATATTACGACGAGAATCATCTAACCAGATAAGCGGTCCAACCTCACTATTATTATTCCAATCGAAAACAAAAGCATCATAACTCTTGGCTTTTTCACGCCAATCTAGCATTTCATAAGTTTCAGGAATATTAGGCATCGAGTCTACTCTGTTTATAGAAACTTGAGTTATACTATCACCATAATTACCTTGAGAAGAAGTACATGAAAACATGATACTAGAAATCCCAAATAAAAACAAGGCTTTACATTTTAATTTCATTTCCATAAGTATTAGTTTGTTTAATAATGTTTTTAGCTAAAGGATAAGCAATAAGCTGTAGACCTGCAACTATAATTAATGCATATTTCAATGCAAACTCCTCAGACAAACAGTATGCCCAAAGAATGAATAAAACTAGTCCAAATGCTCTACCCAAGAACAATCCAAATTCATGACTTAAAATATATGTGTATTCATTTCGATTTTCTATTTTAGCCACTACATCAATCGTTTTCATCATTATAGGAAAATATGGCAAATCAAAGAGAGGCTGGAAAATCACTTTGCACAAGACAAATAAAATAACACCAGTAGCTGAAAACAAAATGCCATTAAACAAGGTACCTATAAAAAAGACAAATAGACCTCCAACAAAAATCTTTAAACGATCCTGCGGCCGAGCTATTCGGCCAAGCACATAAACTAAAATTGCAGTAAGAGCACCACTTACTCCTTGAATGAGGCCTAACTCTCCTTCGCTTCCTACCAACTTCAAGACAAGAATAGCAGGAGCTGTGACTAAAAAACCTTGAACCATTCCCTTAAGAGCTGCCAACCATAACATTTTATTCCATAAACGAGTAAAATGAAAATAAAGGAAACTTGTTTCTCTAGGTTTTTCAAAATTACCCTTCCAAAGTACTAAGCAAGCTATGATGGTGATAAAAACCACTACAATAGTAACTACACGATACAAAGCATTAACATTAAAAATCAAGCCAAGAAACTCCAGACCTTCCATTTGACTTATAAAAGCCCCAACCACCAAAGGAACTCCAATTGAAGCAATTGAGAAAAAGAAAGACTCTAGACCAAAGAAATAGTTTCGATTATCATCTTTTGTATTATAAAGTGCCAATAAATAACGATTTGTCCAAAAAAAGCCTGAAGCAGCTCCCATAAAGAATCCGGCAATACCTAATTCTACAAAACCTAATGAACTGATAGACATCATGGCAAACATAGACACACCACTTACTAAAATTCCTAATGAGTATAGAACTTTTGCATCGTGTTTCTTTAGTAAAAATCCATTTATAAATGACGTTGCAACAATTCCGACATACATAGCTAACTGATAGAAGGCTACCATGACAGGGTCAGAAGTATTTCTCATTATATAAGAACCAACAAAAATTTCTACCACAGGTAATACCAATGCGTATAACATATTGGTAATAAGCAGTATTTTCATGTTTAGTTCTTGCTGCTTAAAAAACAAATACTCTTTCTTTAATTTATTCATAAAGACACAGGCCTGATTATTTTAACGATTTTAAAACATCTGAAATAGATAATTCAGCTTTACAAATAACCTCATCGCTAGCTCCATAATAAAGAGTAATAGTATCACCTTCAACATAATGTCCATTAGTAAATACTACATTACCAAAAAAACCAGTTTGTTCATATGGAGCTATCGGTTCCATAATAGGTTCTTTACTGCGTGCAATAACAATAGATGGATCATTCAAATCCAAAAGCAAAGCTCCCAAACAATACCTATTATTTTGGTCCGCACCATGATAAATTTCTAACCAACCCTCAGGAGTTTTAATAGGTGGAGCACCTGCACCTACACGAACACTATCCCACATACCTTCACGTGTAGTTGCAACACAACGGTGATTACCCCAATGGAGTCGATCCGGCGATTGAGCAATCCAAATATAATTCCCTCCTAGTTCCGGACTACTTGGCCGATGGAAAGCAAAGTATTTATCACCGACTTTTTCTTCAAATAAAGCACAATCTTTATTGTGTGGTGGGAAAATCATCCCTTTGCGGTCGTAATGTTTCCAATCATTTGTACAAATAAGTCCAACTCCAACTGCAACTGGTGAGACTTCTGTAAAAGTTAAATAGAAGCCATCTTCAGTTGTGGCTACCCGGCAATCTTCGATACCAAAACTTTCATAATCGCCTTCACCAAAAATTGGTGGGAACTCAGGTTCATCTTGAAAGTGAATACCATCTTCACTAGACACAAGTCTTAAATAAGACATAGTAGTAAGATAATTCTTTCCTTTATAACCAATAACTCGGGGATCAGAAGCATCCAACTCTGGATCATCCTTAGAAAAAGAAACAACTTCAATTTTTCTATCCTTATTATAAATAGGAAAACTAATGACACCCTCTTTTTGAACAGGACGTTCAGCTACACGAAGAAGAAGCCAAATTTTACCATTATACTTAAACACCCCAGGATTAAGAAGACAAGTTATTTCCATACCCTCTATACCTGGTTTCAAATCTTTCGGAGCAATAAGAGGATTTTGCTCACATCTCTTGACTATATCCATAGTACTTTATTTAATAGTTTATAATTAGGTTTTTCTTTGTTGTAAAAGTATAAACTTCATTGAAAAAATACGTTTACTATAATCTCAATTGAGTATACACATGCTCAAAAATATGTTTTTCACGTGTTCTATTTACTATTCTCACAACTATATACAACTGTCAAAGCATAGCAAACAAAAACATTATATTACACATTGTATCAAAGACTTAAAATGTTTCAAGCAGTATACTATAGTCTCAAAACAATATAATAAAATCTCATTTTACCATTAATTTTA
>OLFZ01002208.1_pt1 | contig 13664 bp, 10 predicted proteins | sample 1604861 | NCBI WGS metagenome assembly OLFZ01 (sample SAMEA3888895, study PRJEB22519) | human gut metagenome | biome: human gut; feature: human-associated habitat; material: faeces | place: Denmark | collected 2011 | reverse complement strand
TTCATCGTAGGTTAACCCCATATATGAGTTGGAGCCAAACATCAGCACCTTTTTACCATCCATGATAACCTCTGTATCCTGATGGCTGTCTATCTCACGAAAATAAGGGTAAACGCCTCTTTCCATGTATAGTTGAGGCAATCTGAATTTACTTAACTTGTCTTGTAATAATCCCATATCCTATTGTATATGTAAGCCTCGTCGGCCTACTTTAAAATAATGTATATAAACTCACTAATACATTCTGTTTTCAAGGTGTTCCCGTCAAAACAGGCTGCAAAGATAGTAAATTCTACAACCGATTGTACTTTTTTTCAAAAAAATATTTAGGGACATCAAAACTTTTAGGATTTAGGGTAGTTATAAACAAAATGTATTACTTTTGCGTTTAATAAAGAGCTAAACTACCAAAGTAAAAGTATGACCACAAAAAAGAAAATTGTATTTGTCGTTAATCCTATCTCGGGGACACAGGGGAAAAGAGCCATATTAAAATGGATTGACGAACGTATAAACCGTACACTTTATGATTATACGATTGTCAAAACACAATATGCCGGCCATGCTGAAAAAATTGCGGCTGCAGCTGCCAAAGAGAAAGTAGATATAGTAGTAGCTATTGGAGGAGATGGAACTATAAACGAAATAGGACGTGCACTGATACATACGGATACAGCATTAGGTATTATACCTTGCGGGTCGGGAAACGGACTAGCGCGACATTTACAAATTCCTTTGGAGCCCAAGGCTGCTATTGACATTATAAATGAAAGTTCTGTTGCCTGTATTGATTACGGAAAAATAAACAATATACCCTTTTTCTGCACATGCGGAGTAGGTTTTGACGCGTTTGTCAGCTTAAAGTTTGCTGATTCAGGCAAACGCGGACTACTAACCTATCTGGAAAATACCTTGCATGAGAGTCTGAGTTACAAACCTGAAACTTATGAAATAGAAAATGAAGAAGGAACGGTAAAATACAAAGCTTTCCTGATAGCCTGCGGCAATGCCTCCCAATATGGGAACAACGCATATATTGCTCCACAGGCCTCGTTAACCGATGGGTTGATGGATGTCACAATATTAGAGCCATTCACAGTGTTGGATGTTCCTTCTTTATCTTTTCAACTTTTCAACAAAACCATAGACCAAAACAGCCGGATCAAGACATTCCGTACTAAAAAGATTAAAATACATCGTTCAAAACCCGGAGTTATGCATTATGACGGAGATCCGATCATGGGAGGAAAAGATATTGAGGTAGAATTGATTCCACACGGACTCAACATCATTGTTTCTGATAAAAAAAAAGAGAACGAACCTTTTAGTCTCTTACAGCAAATATCCGAAATATTCAGTGGTATGAAACCTAAAGCTGAAACTTTTGCTTTCCGGCACAGCCATTTATTTGAATTTAACAAAAGTTTATTGCGTCGTCTATCCAAAAAACAATAAAAAATATCTTTTTTCTGAACATCAGTAAAGACTCTGCAAATAAAAACAGTTTCTTTATGATGTTCAGAATAATCCGCTCTCTACATGTTCAGATAGAATTCTTTAGTCAAGGCTATATATTCTTCACTATACACATGACGTGATAATTCGATGGTCAAATCGTCTATAACACACTTATCCACAGAGAATTTGAAAGCAAGCAATACCCGTCTGGGTTCAGTTCCAGGTTTTGTATGAATTAAAGTCTGGTGTGAGAGATGTAATCCGTAACGAGTGGCAGCCATCAAAAAAGATTCTTTACCATCAGCAGGAATAATCACAGAAAAAACGCCTTCGGGATGAAGCAAACGGGCTGCAGATCCTGCTAATTTGTCAAAATCAAGAAAATCTGTATGCCGGGCGATATTACGCTGTTTCCCTGGGCATTTCAATGAATCGGTAAAATAAGGAGGATTGGAAACAATAACATCAAAGAGTGTTTCCGATGTAAAATGACAAATATCCTGCAACTCCACTTCTATCCTATCCTGCCACGGAGATGCCGCCACATTTCCACGAGCTTGTTCCACAGCATCCGCATCTATATCAACTGCTCTTATCTGGGCATTGCACCGCTGTGCCATCATCAAAGAAATCAATCCGGTCCCAGTACCAACATCTAAAATATTACTGGCGGAAACCACATCGGCCCAAGCTCCCAATAAAACTCCGTCCGTACCAACCTTCATGGCACATCTATCATGATAAACAGTAAATTGCTTAAAAGAAAAATAAGGATTTGGCATACTATATTTATTAAATTAGCTGTCAAAAATAGGAAAATCCATTTAATTACTCCAATTATTAGGAAATATTTGATTTTTAAAACTCAATTAGTTCCCATGAATTTTCCTTATTCGACAAGGAATGATTAACTTTGTCCCCGTTTTGGGCATTGGGCTCAATTTAACACAAGAGGAATAAATTATGAAGAGGAATAAGAAAGAGGATATTTTGTTGAATACTGATAACGATGACATCTCTATGTTAGCTGAAATCCAAACGGATCCGGATGAAGTAACTGCTATGGAATTTAATAAAGAAATACCTGTTATGCCTTTACGCAACATGGTAATGTTTCCATCTGTAGTAATGCCTGTGACCATTGGACGCCCCAGCACATTGAAATTGATAAATGCTGCATACAAGAAAAAACTTCCCATAGCGGTAGTTTGTCAGATACAGGGAGATATGGACGATCCCGGTTTTAATGATGTGTACCATGTAGGAGTTATCGGGAAGATTCTCCGTGTATTCGAAATGCCAGGTGGAAATACCACAGTAATTATGCAGTCAAACGGGCCCAAAGTACATTTGGACAGTATCACCAAAACGTCTCCATATTTGAAAGGGATGGTGACTCCTATTCCGGAGGCAAATGACCAACTGGAAACGGACGAATTCAAAGCATTGATTGACACCTGCAAGGATTTGACGAGTAAGTTCATAGAGGCTTCCGAGAAGATGAGTCCGGATACGGTTTTTGCAATCAAGAACTTGGACAATCCAGAAATTTTGGTAAACTTTATTTGTGCAAACTTCCCTATTCCGGTAGAAGAAAAGATAAAATTGCTAAAAGCTGGCGATTTGCAAAGCCGCCTGTATATGCTGGTCAAGATCTTAAATCGTGAAGTACAATTGGCTGATATCAAACAAAGCATTCAAATGCGTACACGCGAAGATATTGACCGTCAGCAACGCGAATATTTCTTGCAGCAACAAATTAAAAACATACAGGATGAACTGGGTGCCGGACAGGAAGATGAGATAGATGAACTCCGCCAAAAAGGAAGAACCAAAAAATGGAGTTCGGAAATGGCAGAACTTTTTGAAAAAGAAGTTTCCAAATTGGAAAGGACAAATTCCCAATCACCAGATTTCAATGTGCAACTTACCTATTTGCAAACCCTGTTAGGATTACCTTGGAATGTCTTTACCACTGACAACCTGAATATAAGTAATGCCGAAAAGACATTGAACAAAGACCACTACGGACTAGAGAAAGTAAAGGAGCGTATCCTTGAACATTTAGCAGTGCTGAAACTAAAAGGTGATATGAAATCACCCATCATCTGCCTTTATGGTCCTCCGGGAGTCGGTAAAACTTCTTTAGGGCGTTCCATAGCGGCATCATTGAAACGTAAATATGTACGTATGTCATTGGGTGGTGTGCATGACGAAGCCGAGATCCGTGGCCATCGTAAAACTTATATCGGTGCCATGCCGGGCCGTATCATCAAAAGTTTGATAAAAGCCGAGTCTTCTAATCCGGTTATCATTTTGGACGAAATAGACAAACTGGGCAGTGACCACCGCGGAGATCCCAGTTCCGCTATGCTGGAAGTGCTTGACCCCGAACAGAACAACACTTTCCACGATAACTATTTGGATGTAGATTACGACTTGTCTAAAGTAATGTTCATCGCTACGGCAAACAATTTGAGCACCATCCCTCCTGCTCTGCTGGACCGTATGGAGTTGATAGAGGTCAGCGGATATATCACAGAAGAAAAAGTAGAAATAGCTCGCCGGCATCTTGTCCCCAAAGAACTGGAAGCCAACGGCATTAAAAAAGAATATGTGAAGTTCTCTAAAGCTGCCTTGGAATGTATTGTAGAAAATTATACTCGTGAAAGCGGGGTGCGCGAACTTGAGAAGAAGATAAACAAGGTAATGCGTAAAATAGCGTTGGAATTTGCACGTGACGGCTATGAAGTGATGCATGAAATAAAACCTGCCGATGTACGCAAATACCTAGGCACGCCAGAATATAGCCGTGACAAATATCAAGGAAATGAATACGCCGGTGTTGTCACAGGGCTGGCGTGGACAGCTGTCGGAGGTGAAATTTTGTTTGTAGAAACCAGTTTAAGCAAAGGAAAAGGCGGTAAACTGACATTGACCGGGAACTTGGGTGACGTAATGAAAGAGTCGGCCATGCTGGCTTTGGAATATCTCAAGGCACATACCAAACTGCTGAATTTACAGGAAGATATCTTTGACAATTGGAATATCCACATCCATGTACCTGAAGGAGCCATCCCTAAAGATGGTCCGTCAGCCGGTATCACCATGGTGACTTCATTGGCATCCGCCCTCACCCAGCGTAAAGTGAAAGCAAATCTGGCAATGACAGGCGAGATCACATTACGTGGAAAAGTCCTGCCCGTAGGCGGTATCAAGGAAAAGATTCTAGCCGCCAAACGTGCCGGAATCAAAGACATCATTTTATGTGAGGAAAACCGCAAGAACATTGAAGAAATTCAGCCGATGTATCTAGAAGGACTGACATTCCATTATGTCACGGATATTAAGGAAGTATTGGCTTTGGCTCTCACCAATGAAAAAGTAAACGGTGCCATTGATTTTAATATTACCAATCAAAAAACAGAAGAAAAGAAATAAATATGACTTTTGACTTACAATATACAGACCCCAAATCGAATGCCCGTGCCGGATTGATAACGACTGACCACGGGCAAATAGAAACCCCCATCTTTATGCCTGTAGGCACATTGGGAACGGTGAAGGGCGTGCATTTGCATGAGTTGAAAGAGGACATTAAAGCGCAGATAATCCTAGGAAACACTTACCACCTGTATTTACGACCGGGACTGGATATAATAGAACGTGCCGGAGGTCTGCATAAATTCAACGGCTTTGACCGTCCTATGCTGACTGATAGTGGTGGTTTTCAGGTATTCTCTTTATCAGGTATCCGCAAAATGAGAGAAGAAGGTGTGGAATTTCGCTCACATATAGACGGTTCGAAACACCTGTTCACTCCTGAACGGGTGATGGACATAGAACGGACTATCGGTGCAGATATCATGATGGCTTTTGACGAATGTACTCCGGGAACCGCAGATTATGAATACGCAAAAAAATCAATGCAGCTTACCCATCGTTGGCTGGACCGTTGCATAAAGCATTTCAACGAAACCGATCCCAAATATGGTTATCAACAGTCATTATTTCCCATAGTACAAGGCTGTGTCTATCCCGACTTACGCAAACAATCAGCGGAATATATTGCCTCCAAGGGAGCTGACGGAAACGCCATCGGTGGCCTAGCCGTAGGTGAGCCAACCGAGAAAATGTACGAAATGATAGAGGTTGTCAATGAAATCTTACCCAAAGACAAGCCCCGCTATCTGATGGGAGTCGGTACACCGGTAAATATACTGGAGGGTATAGAACGCGGTGTAGATATGTTTGATTGTGTAATGCCGACCCGGAACGGACGCAATGGAATGTTGTTCACTAAAAACGGCATAATGAACATGCGCAACAAGAAATGGGAGGATGATTATTCTCCTATCGAGGCCGAAGGGGCATCGTATGTAGATACCATGTACAGCCGTGCTTACTTGCGCCATCTGTTCCACGCACAAGAACTGCTGGCCATGCAAATCGCTTCTATCCACAACCTGGCATTCTATCTGTGGCTAGCAGGCGAGGCCCGTAAACACATCATTGCAGGAGATTTCTCTACGTGGAAACCAATGATGGTAAAACGCTTATCTACAAGATTATAAATTACTAGAAATGAAGAATTGGTTCAAGACAAACACAGATTCATCCCCAAAGGATAAAAAATGGTGGAAGCCGAATATCAGTTGGCTGAAACTGGATAAATGGGTGAAAAGACTGGACATATATATCATTAAGAAGTTTCTGGGAACCTACTTTTTCGCTATTGCATTGATTATCTCCATTGCAGTAGTGTTTGACGTGAACGAAAATATAGACAGGTTCATCAATAATAAAGCTCCGCTGAAAGCGATTGTATTTGATTATTACATGAACTTCATCCCTTACTTCTCCAATCTGTTCAGCCCCTTGTTTGTCTTTATCGCTGTTATCTTCTTTACTTCCAAGCTGGCAGAAAACTCGGAAATCATTGCCATGTTCTCCACCGGAATGAGTTTTAAACGAATGATGCGGCCCTATATGATTTCGGCTGCAATCATTTCCGTTGTTACTTTCGGACTGGGAGCATACGTCATACCTAAGGGAAATGTAACCCGTTTGGATTTTGAGGACCGTTATAAGAAAAAAAAGAAACAGGAATATGTGCGGAATGTGCAACTGGAAGTAGACAGCGGGGTCATTGCCTACATAGAACGTTATGAAAATTATAATAAAACGGGATACCGCTTCTCCTTAGACAAGTTTGATGACAAGAAACTAGTTGCCCACCTTACTGCCCGAAGTGTCACTTATGATACAGCATCTGTACACAAATGGACAATCAAGAACTATATGATACGTGAGATGGAAGGTATGCGTGAAAAAATCACTCGTGGTGACCGTTTGGATACGATCATTAAAATGGAGCCTCAAGATTTCCTGATTATGAAAGGGCAGCAACAAACCATGACAAGCCCTGAACTGAAAGAATATATAGACAAGCAGAAAAGACGCGGGTTCGCCAACATAAAGGAATTTGAAATTGAATATTACCAACGTATAGCCATGTCTTTTGCCGCTTTTATCTTGACAACCATTGGTGTTTCCTTATCATCCAGAAAAATGAAAGGAGGAATGGGACTGCATTTAGGAGTAGGGTTAGCACTTAGTTTTTCATACATTTTGTTCCAAACAGTGTCAGCAACCTTTGCTGTCAACGGAAACACCCCTCCTATTATAGCGGTATGGATTCCTAATATACTTTACACATTTATTGCTATCTATTTATACAGAAAAGCTCCTAAATAATCATAGGAGCTTTTCTAGTTTTTGACGCCAATCCTCGCCGTTCTCCGGTTGCATCGTAATAAAGCCCAGTTCTTTACCAATAACAATATTGGCCGCACCGTCATCTACAAATATTGTTTCAGCCGGATTCAGTTTACTATCTTTGATCATATAGTTAAAGATGCCAGGATCCGGCTTGGTGGAACCGGCTTCGTAGGAAGTATAAATCTTGTCAACATAAGCGTCCAATGGCTTTCCCGCAGAAGTAAATGCATTGCTCCTCGCCCATCCCATCACATAAGGATTGGTGTTGCTCAATATATATACCTTGTACTTCTTACGAAGCTCATTCAAGTAATCCAATTTATATTGCGGCACGTCCGTAACAAATCCTTTCCACCCATTTTCCACATCTTGATAAGTCAATTCTTTCCCGCAGATTTTACTCAACTCACAGCGAAAAGTCTCAGCGTCTATGTTTCCATTTTCTACTTCCTGAAAAATCCCCTGCTGGTGGTATTTCCCTAATAAACTGTCCGCTTCCCTCACTCCTATCCGCTCAAACGCCTTTACAGCCTGTTCACGGTCAAAGCTAATGATAACCCCGCCGAAATCAAACACAATATTCTTAATCTGTTTCATAATCTTTTTATTTATCCGCTGTAAAGGTAGGCATTTGATTGTGAATGGTAAATGATGTAAGTCAATAAAATACCATATAGCAAAAAAAACCGCAGATTCCATTGAGAATCCACGGTAATTATTTTTGTTGTATTTTTCTTCCTTTCGGAAATGTTCTCTCAATTCAAATAAGAAGAGAGTTCGGATACGGTGACATCCTTGGCAACGATAACACCATTTTCATCTAACAAAAAGTTCTTAAAGCCTCTTTTCAAGCGATAAGTCTGATATAGATCCGATGAAACACCAGCCAATTCCACAAAACAATTAGAAGTTGATATCTGGTCTTTTTTAATGGTCTCGTTAAATATCGACTTGTATTCATCAAATGAAACGGAAACCATTTCTACATTGTCGGCCTGCGCGACGGCATGATTCAAAGTAGCATTCTGCATCCTTGACAAAGCATCATAGCTGGCCCAAAAACTTAGCAGTACATATTTACCTCTTAAATCCTTCAAGTCAATCAACTGCTTTTCGCCACAGATAGTAAATGTAGGAGCCTTGTCTCCTATGGTCAAGCCTTCTGTCGGCGTGTTTTTCCCTACAAAAGAGAATGAAATCAAGGAACTAATAATTAATACAACAAAAATCCACTTTACATTTTTAATCATGTAATTCGATCTTAGTTAATACTATCCGAGACTGCCCTTAAACAGTGATTTCCACCCGGAACATTATCTTTAGTACTGATAATCAATACCATTTAAATTGGAAATCTGCGGCAAAGGTAAGGAGTTTTGAAATTAACTCCAAGATTTTTTCTCAAAAAATATGTTATATAGCATAAAATCGTCCTTTTCATCGAGAAAAAAGAATGCAGAAAATATAGCTGATAAGGATTTATTTACGTACTTTTGCAATCTGTAAATAGCAACCACAAAGTATGAATAATAATACTGAACTTATTTTAATCAGAATTACCGGTCTTGACCGGCCGGGATTAACCGCTTCCATTACGGAAATTTTGTCAAAATATGATGTTACCATTTTGGATATTGGCCAGGCCGATATTCATAGCACCCTGTCATTAGGCATTTTATTCAAAAGCCAGGAAAAAGATTCAGGGAATATCATGAAAGAGTTGCTATTTAAAGCTTCCGCATTAGGCATCAATATCCGTTTCTATCCCGTTACTGTGGAAGAATATGAGGAATGGGTAAACATGCAAGGCAAGAACCGGTACATCCTGACTTTACTGGGACGCAAGCTGACAGCCAAACAAATCGCGGCAGTCACAGGAATATTAGCGGAACAAGGTTTGAATATTGATGCTATCAAACGTCTTACAGGGCGTATTCCATTGGATGAACGGAAAGCGAATGTACGGGCTTGTATCGAATTCTCCGTCCGTGGCACCCCCCGCCAAAGGGAAGAGATGCAACAGGCGTTAATGAAACTGAGCAGTGACCTGGAAATGGACTTTTCTTTCCAACTGGACAATATGTACCGACGTATGCGACGCTTGATTTGTTTCGATATGGATTCCACATTGATACAGACAGAGTGTATAGATGAATTAGCCGAACGCGCCGGTGTGGGTAACCAAGTACGAGAAATCACAGAACGCGCCATGCGTGGAGAAATTGATTTCATAGAAAGCTTCACAGAACGGGTGGCTTTGCTGAAAGGACTGGATGAAAGCGTAATGAAAGAAATCGCAGAAAACCTTCCCATCACCGAAGGTGTGGAACGTCTGATGTTCGTGTTGAAAAGATATGGTTACAAAATAGCCATCCTATCCGGTGGATTCACCTATTTTGGTAATTATCTGAAAGATAAATTCGGCATAGATTACGTATATGCCAATGAACTGGAAATAGTAAATGGCAAATTAACCGGAAGATATCTGGGAGATGTAGTTGACGGAAAACGTAAAGCCGAACTGCTGAAACTGATCGCTCAAGTAGAACGTGTGGACATAGCACAAACTATTGCTGTAGGAGACGGAGCGAATGACTTGCCCATGTTGTCCGAAGCCGGTCTGGGTATAGCATTCCATGCAAAACCCAAAGTAGTGGCTAACGCACAACAGTCCATTAATACGATCGGATTGGACGGCGTCCTCTATTTCCTGGGCTTCAAGGACTCTTACCTGGAAGAACGCGGCAAACTCTAAAGAAAGAAGTAACTATATATATGAAATTTTCAGAACTAAATTTAGAAGAAGGGGTGCTTCAGGCATTAGATGCCATGAGATTTGAAGAATGCACTCCTGTACAAGAACATACCATACCGGTCATTCTTGAAGGAAAAGATTTGATCGGAGTGGCACAGACCGGAACCGGCAAGACTGCCGCATACCTTTTGCCCGTTCTTAATCAATTAAGCAAAGGCGGATATCCGGAAGATGCCATCAATTGTGTGATCATGTCACCCACACGCGAATTAGCGCAACAGATAGACCAGCAAATGGAAGGTTTCTCTTATTTTCTACCGGCATCCAGCGTAGCTGTTTACGGAGGAAACGATGGTGTGCGCTTCGAGCAAGAAAAGAAAGGTTTAACTTTGGGGGCCGATGTAGTCATTGCTACTCCGGGACGTCTGATAAGTCATCTCAGCCTAGGTTACGTAGACTTGTCTAAAGTTTCTTTCTTTATTCTTGATGAAGCGGACCGTATGCTGGATATGGGATTCTCGGATGACATTATGCAAATAGTGAAATATCTGCCGAAAGAACGTCAGACCATCATGTTCTCGGCCACTATGCCGGCTAAAATACAACAATTGGCAAAAACGATCTTAAACAATCCGGTAGAAATAAAATTAGCGGTCTCAAAACCTGCGGAAAAGATTATCCAAACGGCTTATATCTGTTATGAACGCCAGAAATTGGGAATTATTCAATCCCTTTTCCAGGATCAAACACCCGAACGTGTCATTATCTTTGCCTCTTCCAAATTGAAAGTAAAGGAGGTGACACAAGCATTCAAGCGGATGAAACTAAACGTAGGTGAAATGCACTCAGACTTGGAGCAGTCCCAACGGGAACAGATTATGCGTGAATTTAAAAGTGGCAGAATCAATATTCTGATTGCTACCGATATTGTTTCGCGAGGAATAGACATTGACGATATTCGTTTGGTAATCAACTACGATGTTCCACATGACAGCGAGGATTATGTACACCGCATCGGCCGTACAGCTCGTGCCAACCATGATGGTTGCGCCATTACTTTTGTCAGTGAGAAAGAGCAGACCCAATTCAAAGCTATTGAAAATTTCCTGGGTAGGAACATCTATAAAATCCCGGTTCCCGAGGAATTGGGAGAAGCGCCCGAATACAACCCGCGAAGTGGCGCCGGTCGTAGCAATCACAAAGGTGGCGGCTCCAGAAAACAAGGCAATTATAAGGGGAAAAAGAACGGTACGCCCGGTGCCAATAATAGAAGAAACACCCCAAAAGAATAGACGGAAGAGATGATATCTAAAAACCATTGGAGGAAGACGGACTTGTTTTCCTCCAATTTTATTTTATGAAGAAAGTCACTTCATGGCTCTCTGCAAAATAGATGCGGGGCAATCACAAACATCCATTATATGTATTGCTTGTAGGATATATAATCTTTCACCTGTAACATTACTAACCTTACACCCCACACATTAGTAACGTATGAGGTGACACGTTACTAACCTTCCGGTATGCACGTTACTAACCTTTCAAACGTCTTGTTCCTTTCAGAAAAGAACAAGGTCTTTAAAAAAAAGAACAAGACGTTTTCATTGAAAGAACAAGAGCTTTTTAAAATTTGACCTGTTGTTTTTTCCATAACGGCATCTACATGCCGAAACGCCTTATTTTTCCTTCAGATCTTTCAGCTATTCCGCAAACGCCCTGCCCACCGGCATTCCGACTGAAGGATATGCATTGTGAAATGTTTCAGCCGAAAAATATCCTTCAGGAAAACCAATTCCCCAAGAATCGGAAGAATACCAATCCGGCTGAAGGATTCCAATCTCCGGCTGAAGAATTCCCAAGCCCAATCCTTCAGCCGGAATACCGATGGGCAGGGCATTTGCGAGCAGACTGAAGCTTTTGAAGGATTTTTCGGGGTATTCTCTATAGAGCATGATAGCGACCAAATAGTAATCGCTAAACGAAAAAATGACATAGCCACGACTACCTTACCAACTCGAATGCAAGTCCTCCATCCTTGCCGGCAGTGATATTGACCATATAACAAGATGCGCCGTCAGGTACGCATACCGTGGCCTGATAATGATACCCTTTCGAATCGACCCCCATAAAATCCATATCCGACAATATAGCCCATTGCAAGAAATCATCCGGAACCACCCCCTTGAACATCTGCTTGGTGATATCTTTGGCATAAAGACTCTTCCTGCCTTCATACACGCAAATGTGTATGATATTGTCATAATATACATTATCCACCCCAAGTCCTTCCTCCGAAACTCCCGGACGCATTACTTTAATCTTTGACGGGTTAATGTACACATATCCGCGATAACGGACATTATCGTATGTCACCACCGAATCTTTCTTAATAACTTCGTTATAAACAGGGATTTCCCGAGTATGGATAAATGCCAGAGAATCATTCTCCGTATCAGACTTATGCAGGCGTATCACATCTCCCACAGCCGAATGAAACCAAAAAATATGCTCCCCCTGCTTCTCAATCTTATAACCATTAGTCCGTGCACCATACGTAATCAACGAATCGCCTATAATTTTAAAAGCAACGGGAGCCGTAGCGGCATCTGCATAAAACAGGGTATCGCCTTTCACCCTCAGTAATGCCGTTTCCGTATTATCGTCCAACCATATACCTTCCAACAAAGATTTTGCCTCCTTGTTCTCTTCCAGGGCGGATGCTTTTTGTTGCGGAGTTCCACAAGAAGACAGCGCAACAGCCAACATTATTATCGAAAAACGTTTGTACATGGTTATTCTCTCTATTTTTTTATTTATCGACCGATGCAATGATAAACAAACCCCATTTCCTGTAGTTCGTCACCATCATAAATATTTCGTCCGTCAAGCACTACAGGCTGCTTCATAGCCTTCTTGATTACTCCCCAGGTAGGAAGACGGAACTCTTTCCACTCGGTTACCAGAATCAACGCATCCGCATCAAGAGCCGCATCATACATATCGTGCGCATAATAAACCGACTCTCCTATCCGGCGGCGGGACTCATCCATAGCAGCAGGATCGTATGCGCGGACATTGCAACCCGACTGTTTCAATTTCTCAATAAGTACCAAAGCCGGAGCCTCACGCATATCGTCCGTACCGGGCTTGAATGCAAGTCCCCACAAAGCCACTGTTTTGCCTTTCAAATCTCCATTGAATACCTTTACCAGTTTCTCGAACAAAATGCCTTTCTGATTCTCGTTCACATCTTCCACCGCTTTCAACACCTGCATGGAATAACCATTCTGCTCGGCAGTCTTAATCAACGCCTTCACATCTTTCGGGAAACAAGAGCCACCATAACCGCATCCCGGATACAAGAACTTACGCCCGATACGACTGTCGGAACCTATTCCGTCACGTACCATATTTACATCAGCTCCCACCAGTTCGCACAAGTTGGCAATATCGTTCATAAAGCTGATACGGGTGGCCAACATGGAGTTTGCCGCATACTTGGTCATCTCGGCAGAAGGAATATCCATGAAGATAACGCGGAAGTTAACCAGCATGAAAGGTTTATAAAGCTTGGTCATCAGTTTTTTAGCCCTTTCCGACTCTACGCCCACTACCACACGGTCCGGACTCATAAAGTCGCTGATAGCATTGCCCTCTTTCAGAAATTCCG
>OLFZ01002195.1_pt1 | contig 13749 bp, 17 predicted proteins | sample 1604861 | NCBI WGS metagenome assembly OLFZ01 (sample SAMEA3888895, study PRJEB22519) | human gut metagenome | biome: human gut; feature: human-associated habitat; material: faeces | place: Denmark | collected 2011 | reverse complement strand
GCGTTCATCGTGTTTGTCCTTTCCATACAATGTTTCCTCAAGGATTATACCACATTCTCTGTCGGTGTGTAATAGGCTGCTTTCCCCTCCCTCATTTGTTTGTCCGCTTGATCTTCTCCATCACTTTGCCCTTAGCCAGCTCATCCACCAGCATGGGATATATTTTTGCAAATGGCATGGCATATACTTTTTCAGTTTCCATTTTCGTCCCTCCCTCAGGTGCGTCTATGTGCAGCGTATACCACTCTTCCGGATAATAAAGAATGTGTGCCGCCGCCCACAGCGCCTAACATCAGCCGGGGAATTTCCAGTCTGACAAACCGTAATGTACATTACTCAAAATTTTACAGATTGATAACCTTCGGTTCTTCTGTGAATGAATAAATAGTTGCGATGACACTTTCAAAAACGAATACCGTCATCAAATTGTCATCAACCGTATACATAGACTGGAGAGCATTTTTATTTGCTTCCATCATGGCTACACGAGCTTCACGGCGAGTATCTTCTTTTACTGCACCTTTCACACGAATCCAAGTACCTTTGTTCATTCCACACATTTCAACTTTTCCATTTACTTTCATCTGGTTGTAAACATCTTTTTTATTATTCGTTACAATATAAAGTTTTCCTTCAAATTCACATACAGCACCAAATGGGCGTACATGTGGCTGGTCTCCTTCTACCGTGGCAAGATAAAAAGTTCCGCATTCCTGCAAATATTTTACTACGTCATTCATTTCAAAATCCTCCTGAAAACAAATTGTATTTTTATTTTTTATGCGTATAATTATATATCATAGGAGAAAACAAACAAGTACGATATTTTACGATACTGGTATCAGAAAGGAACGTATATATGGAAAAGAAAAATCTATTTGGGCTTTGCCCGTATGTGACTTCGCAAAAAGTTTTAACAGGTAAATGGTCTATGTATATTATGTATTTGTTAACAGATGGCCCCATCCGGTTTAATGAATTACAAAGAAAAATGCCAGAAGAAATGACACATACAACGCTATCAAGACAGCTGAAAAAGTTGGAAGAAGAAGGCTTGATTGAACGCATAGAATATCAGCAGATTCCACCAAAAGTAGAATACAAATTAAGTGATATTGGAGAAAAATTCAGGAAAGTACTGAAGGAGTTGGAAATATGGGGAAACGAGTATATTCAATATTTAAACGATAAAGAATGATGAAATATTCTCCTACGAATATGGGTAGCATATAAGCTATTCAGTTTTCAAGGAACATCCGTTTTCGCGTTGGCCTCGTAGGCGCGCTTTGGTTGTCCTTGCAGGACTACCTACGGTTCGTTTTGACTTTTTCAGTGTTCTATACAGCCAGATTGAGGCAAAAAAATACCCCGTTGGTTTCCCAACGAGGCATCAAAGATTATAATGTTTTAATTTGAGAACTATTATTCTCCACAAAACTAAATGCTTCAGGCGTTTTTGTCATCCACAATCGTGCATAATCCAGCTTATGACGCTCAAGCATAGAACGACAATCTTTTGTTTTCATCTTACAAAAGTCCGTCTTGAAATTTTTAACGCTTCCACTTTTGGTCAGTTCCATCGCAGTTCGCACGTCTGTACACCGAACCAATTCATCCTCCAAATTCAGAACTTGTGGAAGAAAAATGATTTTCAGCTTTCCGCAATACCGGGTGAGAAGTTCCAAGTTCTTTTTAAGGTTTGATGTCTGTGGCACATCAGTATCAAATACCAAAACGACAGTCGTTCCCGCCTGAATAGACAACATCTGTGACTTAGGAATCAAATTCTGCACCACATTGAAGACCTTTATCTTCCCCGGGATCAATCTTTCCGGTGCTTCTTTTAAGGCTGCAATCAGTTGTTGTTCACAGGGGCCTTCTACATAATAGATGCACTTATTGTTCATCTTCCCACCCCATTTCCAACTCGTCCAAAAGGGAATCCTGCGGAAGCGAGGCAAACACATCATTCTCGACCGCACAGCGTAAAGAGTCTGTATTTCGTTTCAGTACATCCGATGCAGAAACAGCAGAAACCTGATATACATCTTCCTCCAGATGCTTACGCAAAAACACATAACTATGTTTCGGCAGGTTCAAATCCAGCATATCTGTATTATGCGTTGTAAAAATCAATTGTTCATCGTCTCCGATACGATCCAGCATAATACCGAAAATCCGTTTTTCAATATCGCTCTGAATATAAGAAAAATGTTCATCACAATAATAGAAACTGCTTTCTTTTGTCGCCATTGCAGCAAGGAACATTGCGACATCTATTCCTTCTGCTGTACCACTGGACAGTATCTCCCGATTCAGCAGTTTACCTTCCTGAATGATGATTTCCGTTCCACCGCGCCGAATAATAAAGGTATCCTTCAAATCTTTTGATAAACTAACGTCCTGCAATGTAGGATCAAGCGTTCCAATAACAGCACGCAGTGTCTTTAACAAAATGCTTTTATTTGCACCTGTAAGTTTCAAAGATTTTTCTATTTCAGGATATGCAAAACGATATCGAACAGCACCTACCAGCTTCTTAAGTGCTGTAGCGGTTCTGGTTGCCTCTATCGTTTGATCTTTCAGCTTCTTTACACATTTTTCATACGAATCCATCGTATCAATGTCTGCGGTCTGATACTGAATGTCAATCTCCTGATTGGATGCATCAATCTGAGCTGACAACCGCTGCAGGCGATAATCACCATTCACAAAATCAATACTGAAGTATCCCTTATCGCCTGCAACCATCTCATACAGCGGTGTTGGATTTCCATCAGTCATATATCCAAAAATACGAAGCAAAGCCTTTCCAAGGCTGGTCTTTCCGGTAGCATTTGCACCCATAAGAATTACAGCCTTCTTATAGCGAAATCGCTCTCTTCCTTTCAGATGTTCCTGATCGATAATCGAATTGACAATCTTTTTGGGATAACTGAAATTGATATGAAAATCATTAAATCCATAGATTTCCTTTAACTCAAGGTCTAAAACGATCATGTCAGAGCCTCCATTTCATTATTTCGCCTTGTACGAACTAATGATATCATATTTAAAGGAGCATTTCAAGGACAATAGTCCACATATCCAAGCAATATTTACATTCATGCAGTATATTGTTCCTCATACTGTTAGTTCTAACTCCATTCTGCTACCTCCTTAATTGATTGAAGCAGCCAGGCTTTTCTTCAAGCGCATATACGCTTCATATGCTGGCGTTGTTCCCTCAAGGAAGCCGCTCTGGTAAGCATCACTCTTTTTAATATCATTACGTTTCAATATATAGCTCAAATTTTCTGCTGTAATGCCATTACGGTTTCTAACGATGCAAATTCCGTCATTTCGGTCATATTCGTCCAGCAGTTCCGGATAATGCGTAGTGAAAATAAGCGTTCCGCCATTTTTGTTCAGTCGGCTGTCCATAAAGAATCGCACTAAGGTCGTTACAATTTCCTTGTTGAAATGATTCTCTATTTCATCTACCAGAAGATAACCACCTGAATGAAGAACTTCCTTTACCATCGAGAATGTAATAATACCCTTAATCGTACCAGAGGACAGATACTGCTCAAGGTCTGCCGCATTATTCAGGATAATCTCTTTTTCATCCTTAAACTTCAAGTGGATAAATGTTTTTCCCTCTGTCTGTTCAAAACACAATTTCTCAATGGTCGGATCGAGAAATGCAATTACCTCCAATGGAATATCTTCGGTAAATGGAAGCACATTCACATTCGTATAGGAAAGCAGGCTGAATATTTCCACTGTATCATTCGCTTTTTTATTATGCGCAATGATAAAGCTAACATCATCAGAAAGGTATGCTTCATCGTTATTACGCTGCTCTACAGGCTTCATTCCTGTAAAATCTGTCAGATACTTTTTCGACTTAACGGTTGCAATCGGTTTTTCCCAAAGGCTTTCAGACAGAATCGAATACACATATTCCCCTGTTTTCGACTTCTTTGCCGCAATTACAGTTTCCAAGCAGCAGACGTAGCTACGCTTATCATAAAAATATGTGCGGATTGTAACATTCTTCGCTCCGCCAAGAATGCTTTTTGCCTCCACATGATTGATGGGCTCATTTTTCACAATATTTAAGGCCAAGCTAATGACCTTTAATACCGAGGTCTTGCCAGATGCGTTAATTCCAATGAAAGCACAGGCAGAGTGGAGATAGTAGTTATCCGTCAAACGGTAAAGACTATCTTTGTCCTCTTCGCAAACACGTTGCTGCGTATAAAAGCAAATATCCAAGTCTTTTTTGAATAATGGGAGTCCTTGTGCGGTGATGCGGAGTATTTTCATAGGTAGTCCTCCTCTAAAAACAGTTTTTTCGTTTTTATTTTCTTATAATCTTATTATGCGCCGCAAATAAGAAAATATCAACGGATTTTCCGTTTTTATTTTCTGATTTGTTTTTGACACTAAAAAGTATCCGTTCAATATGGCAAGCCCTGTGATTGCTGACCCGTTCCACCGCATGAAATACATGGAGCGTCATGGAAGCGGCCTACGCAAAATCGTCAGGGAAACCGAAAAGCCGCCTGGATATACAGCGGCATATAATCCGAAAATTTTCTCAACGGCAACAGATTTCAGAGTCATCTTGAAAAATGTAAATTACCAACTTAGTCAGAAAAACTTAGTCAATGACCAAGTTAGTGAGCAAGATAAATCGCCGGACATCCCACACACAGTTTTGAATCTTTGTATCCACCTTATTGCCCACGGCAGTGAGGGTGCTCAAATCACTCATGCTCACTCTATCATGGGTACAGCCAATGATAAGTCTTATGACGCAACCCATGATAACTTAGAGGATGACACCCATCAAGGTATCCACCAAGATAGCCACCATGATTCTACGCCGTCAGCAGTTATATTGCACCTAATGCTTTTTAGATTTTTTTCGCAATCGTAGACAGCTCCGAAATAATACTAAGAAGATCATTTTTGACTTCCTCTTTGCTTGGCTCGCTGCCCATCAGAAGATAATCCGTGCTGACATGGAGGATGCAGGACAGTTCAATCAGCAAGTCAATAGAGCAGCTGCGTTCACCGTTCTCCATGCGGCTGACATGCTGCTTGCTTGCCAGGCCCAGGCGAACCGCCAGTTCCTCCTGCGTAATGCCACGGGAAGTGCGAACATCGTGAAGTCTCTTACCAAACTCTTTTGCGTCAAAATACATACGTTTCTCCTTCCGCACAGCCGGTACAGAACCGGATCGACGGAAGGTCAAAAAAAGAGCCGCATGACGGTGAAGAAAAATCCTGTGCCGATAAAACAGAACATGGGTATCCCATAATTCTGTCTCATGCGGCATTCGGAAGACTTCGCCTGTCAGCGGCTCCACAGCACAGCTATGACTTATAAAATTGTGTTAATAGGGTTATTTATTGTCATCTCAACCATTCAAAGACGAATAGTAGAGCTGCAATCTCCGTAATCTTCTCATCTCCAAAACATTGAAGACGGTCTCGCGTCCGCAGGCCTTACATTTGGTCTGCACATGTCCTCTGGTGTCCTCAAAGACGATGATTGAATTGTGTCGGCAATAAGGGCACCTGACAGTCCTGGGCTTTTGCGAAGCGATTGCATCCTTTGCCCGAATGATTTTAATCTGCATTTCCGCAGATGGTTCCGATACTCTGATATTCCTGCTCATGGCCACACCTCCAATGGATCACGATATTCATAATCCTTTTTCCGGTTCAGATAGCCCAGTTGTTCCAATCGGATAGCTGCTGCTGATCTCGAAACACCAAAGACACCACAGAAGGTATCTATCTTCACTTGGTCACTGTCGTAAAAACGCCATCCATAACAGGTCAGAGGCTTTCTGCTGTTGATGAACCACATCGCCCGATCCACTTCTGACTGAGGCATCAGAATGGCAGCTCCCAGCGTATTGGCCTGCCATTCGTTCCAATCTTCCTGCGTTCTCAAGACGCGCGAGCCATTTCCTCGCACTTCCGGTCTCTTATGGCAGGCTATCTTTCGGTCATCGGCATCCAGCTGAAACAATATCTGGTGAGCGCACTCATGTGCCAGCGTAAATCTGCGTTTTCCGCAGAGTTTCCGAATATTCTCTGGTTCAATGAAACTCTTGTCCAGAACCACATCATTAGTTTTCAGGAAGATGCTCCTCTGACTTCCATCAACCTCTATCTGATATTCTGTATCCACATACGCGGTCAGACCATAGATGCTTCCGTCCGAGGACAACTTTTGAAATGACACCTTCAGGTTCAGATAATCGGATGCAAACTGGTCAATGGGTGTCGGAAGCGCAAATCTTGCCGGATCATCTGCTTCGCTGCCGAAAAAGGACTTTTGAAAATCTCTTATCACTGCAACAGCGATTTCTTCTATTTTTTTCTGTGAAAGGATCATAGGCACTGCTCCTTTGCCTCAACGAACCATTTTTCATCTTCGTTGAACAGAAAACTCTCATGTCCACCGATCATGACCGTATAACGAATTCCGCAGCCGCCCACTTTCGTGGAAGAAGCTCGGCACTTATGCTTCAATCGGTCGATCTCATACACCCGTCCGTCAATCCATCGAATTAGGCGCGGGCGAATATTTCCCTCTGCATCCACATCTAAGTTCACAGGTACATATACTTTTCTACATTTCTGTTCCGACATATTCTACGCTCCTCCTCTGTAAACCGGCGAATGTGTTGACTTCTTTTAGCAAAGAACTCACCAGATTCTACCGGTGCTGTATTAACCAATCATTCCTGTCGGCATAACCAAATCCACTTTTCGCTCTGTCGGCATCTTGCTTTTCTGAAAAAGTACCCCATTTTTAATCGCATCTTTCCCGAATCGGAATCGAATCTGCTCAATCGCTGCGTCCAGCCGTTCCTGGCGATCCAGTGATTTCACGTCGGTGAATAGGTCGTATTGTATCGGACAATCCTCTTCAAACAGGTTGATTGCCCGAACCGTCACTGAACGAATCGGATGCTCCCACTGATAGTTCTTTGCAAACAGTGCAAATGCGGTTTTCGCCAGATAGGTAGGGCTTTGTGTCGGAATACCAATCCGGCACTGCCACTCTTTCGTGTAAAGCTCGTTGTTGCGGATGGAAATCGCTATTCCGCCAGCTTTCTTTTTATGTGCTCGCAGCTTGGTTCCGATCTCCTGCACCAGTTCCAGCATGACACACCAGACTTCGGCGTTATTCTCCAAATCCTGCATGGTCGTTATTCCGTGCCCAATGCTCTTTACTGGGGAGACATAATCGGAACGCATAACCGGCGAATCATCCAGTCCATTGGCATACTTCTTAATCGCCAGTCCATTCTTTCCAAGGCGGCACTTCAAGAAATCATCCGATGTTGCAGCAAGCTCTCCAATGGTATGAATCCCATAACCGGACAGAACCTTCTCGGTCGCTCTGCCGACTCCAAGCAAGTCAGAGGCGGGAAGACACCAAATCTTCTCCTGGAACGAATCTGCTTCGATGCAGGTAATCGCATCCGGCTTTTTCATATCCGACCCAAGCTTGGCAAAAATCTTATTGAAGCTCACTCCTGCGGAAATCGTAAGTCCCAATTCAAACTTAACCGTTCTGCGAATCTCATCTGCGATTTCAAATCCGGTTCCCATGCAGCCGCTTCCGGTCACATCCAGCCAGCATTCGTCCATCCCATACGGCTCGATCTGATCGGTATAGCGACCGTATATCCCACGAGCCAGCTTTGAAAACTTCATATATTGCTCATAGTGCGGCTCCACGATCACAAGATCCTTGCACTTCTGCTTTGCTTGCCAGATTGCCTCTCCCGTGGAAACGCCAAACGCCTTTGCTGCGTAGTTCTTCGCAAGTACGATACCATGCCGTTCCTCCACAGAACCACACACTGCCACCGGCTTGTTCTTCAGTTCCGGATTCAGCATACACTCGACAGAGGCATAGAAATTATTCATATCACAGTGAAGAATCACTCTTTGCATCCTGTATTCCTCCTCTCCGTTCGTGAAAGCACGAACAACTTTTCACGAACGCATTGACACACAGCATTTCTTGTGATACTATAATTACACGAATTGTATTTCGTGTTTTCATCGTCATTATAGCAAGCACAGTTTTTCGTGTCAATAGGTTTTTATGAAAAAGTGTTCGTGTTCGTTATCAAAAAAGAAAGAGGTATTTCTATGGTCTTCAAAGAAAGGTTGAAAGAAAAAAGAACAGAAGCCAATTTAACTCAGGTAGAACTTGCAGAGAAGGCCGGTGTAACCGCCCGCACAATTCAGAATTATGAGCTTGGCAGCCGCAAACCATCCAATATGGTTACGATCCAGAAGATTGCGGATGCGCTGAATACTACTACTGAGTACCTGCTGGGAAGCAGCGGCACCTATGTCGTAGAAGCTCATGAAAAAGGCGGCGCAAAAGCAGCGAAAGATATTGAAGAACTGGTCAGCGAAGTGACCGGTATGTTCGCTGGCGGCGAATTAAGCGAAGATGCCATCGAAGGAGCTTATAAAGCTCTGACCGATGCCTACTGGATTGCCAAAGAGAACAATAAAAAATACGCCCCGAAAACGAGGCGTAAAAAATCCGATCAGTGATATTTATCGTACACACTTTTCGCTATACTGTAAACTGGAGGTGGTATGATGAATGCGGAACAGCTTTCACGGGTCGGTGAGAAACTGGTAAAACGCTGCGGTTCCAGAGACCCTTTTGAAATTGCAAGGCAGCTTGGTATCAATGTCATGCTTTGCGAAAATTTCGGTTCCCTGAAGGGAATGTACCGGGTGATTAAGCGAAATCGCTTTATTTTCCTGAATAACAGTCTGGATGAAAATATGCTGCGCATCGTGTGCGCACATGAATTAGGGCATGATCAGCTTCACCGGAATATGGCGAAAACCACCCCGATTCATGAGTTCATGCTCTACGATATGAAATCCAAACCGGAATATGAAGCGAACATCGTAGCAGCAGAGATTCTGATGGACAGCGATGAAGTCCTTCGTTACATCTATGAGTATGGATACACAGCCGAGCAGATCGCCAGTGCGATGTCCACCGACATCAATCTGGTTGCGCTGAAGGTAGCGCACCTGGCTACACTTGGCTATAATCTGCACGCGCTGGAACACAAGAGCAACTTTTTGAAATAACGTACCTTTGAGGAGTCTGGACTGGCTCCTCTTTTTTGTTGCACAAATTGTGCAGGCGGTGCTTGCACAATTATCAACCTAACATCTGCATTCCATACAATCTCGATATTGTCCTCCTGTTGTTCTGCGTTATGCTTTCTCCGTGCATTTTCGTATTATTTATTCTGCCATCTGACTTCGCCCTTGGACAGAAGCGGATAACAGATCAGCTGATCTGAATCCAGATTTTCCGCATGCATGTCAACCGCTGTGATCTGATGATTATCATAAGTCGTATAATAATAAATACCTTTTGCTGTATTACAACAGGACGTGTATATCGTGATCTCATATTTGCCTTCTGTCACCTCACAGCATCCACGCTGCTGATCTACGGATCCTAAGATATGGAAGAACTGGCTTACACTCTCATCCTCTTCTTCACCGGAGATCGAATTTAATTTTGTAAAGGCAACTTTCACAAATCTTGACTGGCTGGAAAGATCTCCAGGTATTCCCATTCCACCCATTCCTCTGCTATATGCATCAAGCTGTAATACTCCTGCAAAAGTACTCTCCGGCTGTTTTCTGGATACTCCGGCATAATTATTCAGTGCAAACATCTGACTCGGGAATGGTGGATTATTGGTAAGCACTCCTACCGGATTATCATATACATGCAGCCCATCTTTCATAGACTCAACAACGATACAGGAGTCTTTGTCTGCAATGATCCAGTGAAGCTGTGCTGTCGGCAGCTGTTCACTGAATGCTGTGCCTGTCAGTCTCATTGCTGCCAGCTTCTCTCTCGCCTCTGCTACAGTAGCACACTGTGTAAGGATCCATGGGATGAACTCGAACTGTGCCACCTGGCTGACTTCTGTTTCATCTTCCGGCAAAGCTTCTTCATATGCCGCATTGCCGACAAAATTAAGACCTGCCATTCCAAGGCCTTTTTCATTAACAGCATCATAATAAAGCGGATAACCTCCTGCAACAAATGCCATTCCGATCAAAGCATAATGGCTTTTTATCTTCCCGGCAAACCGGAAATCAAATTCGTAATTTCTTGGCGTTATCGTGATCTGTTCCCCATAGGAAAATTCATAATCAAGCGTTCTGCCCATATAAAAATCTTTTGTTTTGTAAGTTGCTGCTGTACACATATCGAACACCTCTTCTTTCTGCTATAATAGTCCTGCAAACAATCTCATAAACAACTGTCCGAGCCATAAATATGCACTCCGTCCTGTGCGGTACTTTTCGGTCACTTCCCTGCATTCATTCATGGTTGCTCCCAGATCATCTCTTATATCCAAAACTGTCTGACTATCCGCCATAAAACAACCATTTTCAAAGTGGTGATAAAGCAATGCCATTCAGTTAAGCATCATTTTAGTGGTTTTCTGTCATAGAAAGCCACTGTTTTTATACCTAAAAACTTTAAAAATATTACAAAAAACAGTTGACAAGTAAGCCAATATATGTTGCGTAAGCCTTGATTATAAACATATTTCAAGGAGGCTCATTATGGCTGATTTTTTCTTATCTAATTTAAAATCCACGACAACTGCATCACAGAACTCGATGAAATTCCCTCCATGTTCTGCCGTAATCTTTTATTTTATCTTCTCCGGAGCAGTTTTTTACACTGGCTTACAGGTGCATCCGATTCCCAGTCCATCCGGACCGATATGACAGGACAAACCGAAGGAAAGTTTATCACACATGACTTCCATTCCCGGGAAACTTTCTTTAATCTGGTTTACCCATTCTTCTGTCACTTCATCGGTACTGCTGGACGCCGCCATCAGGTACACTTTACCAGCAGCATATTCTTCTCGGAAATTCGTTTCCAGCTCATGCTTCATTGCATCGATCATAACTTTACGTGATTTCTTCATACCACGGCATTTCTGGTAGATATCAAGCTTTCCTGTGCTGAAATGCATAACAGGTTTGATACTCAGGACATCTGCTGCCAAAGCTGTCACAGAGCTGACTCTTCCTCCTTTTTTGAGATATTTCAGTGTGCTGAGCCCGATATAAATTGTCATTTTTTCTCTGGTTTCTTCAAGAATTTTCTTGATTTCGACTACACTGTATCCTTCTTTTGCCATTTCTACTGCATCAAGAACAGAACGATGCATCGGGGTTGCCACACGACCGTTATCTACGACAAACACCTTACCGGCAAATTCATCTTCATTTGCCATGGCTTCTGCTGTCATACAGGACCCGCTTAAAGCACTGCTAAGAGGAATATAAACAATCTCCTCATATTCTTTCAGCATCTCTTTCCACATATCCATAACTTCTGTTGGTGACGGCTGAGATGTAGATACATCTACGCCCTTTCGAAGCATATCATAAAATTCATCTCTGGAAAGATCTACTCCTTCACGATACACTTTCTCTCCGATATAAAAAGGCATCGGTAGTACCTTAATTCCGAGTCTCTGCGCTTCTTCACTCAAAATTCCACTGTGGCTGTCTGTCATGATTCCTATTTTCTTCATAATATCTTCTTCCTTCGTAATCTATTTTTATAACGTCTTAATAATCGGCATTACACTTCATTTATATTTGTATCAAATCATTATTTTTCATTCGGCACAATAAAGGATGACGCAATTTCCTCCTCCGCATACTCTTCCACATCCGTTCTCGTTACTCGTTTTATATGTTGTTTTTTTAGGCGCAGATATACGAACTCCCGGAATATAGTATAAAATACCGATACAAGTGGAATGAAAATCAGCATACCTATAATTCCCATAAGATTTCCGCCGATTGTAACTGCCGCCAGTACCCAAATTGATGGAAGTCCTACTGATCCGCCAACCACATGAGGATAGATCAGATTACCTTCTATCTGCTGCAAAAGCAGAAAAACTATAATAAATAAAACTGCCTGTTTTGGATTTACCATAAAGATCAGAAAACTTCCCACGGCACAGCCAATAAAGGCTCCAAAGATAGGAACCAATGCGGTAAACGCGATCAAAATTCCAATTAAAAGTGCATATGGCATTTTTAAAATACTTAGCGTGATAACAAACATCATTCCGAGAATTACTGCTTCCAGACACTGCCCTGCAAGAAAATTTGCAAATGTCCGATATGTCAGCGAACATATGTTAAGAATTGCATCTGCTTTTTGTTTTGGAATAAAAGCGAAAATCACTTTTCTTACCTGTAAATGTAATTTTTCCTTCTGAAAAAGAATATAGCATGCAAAGGAAAACGAAATAAAAAAGGTCGCTAATCCACTGGCAATGGAACCTACTGCTGACATCGTCGTATTCATCATATTTCCGACTCCGTTTCCAAGAAGACTTATTCCCCATTTAATTGCCTGATCAGGCTGAAACTGCAGCTGATCTACCAATTTCATAATATCCTGATTATCATGTGAAAATTCTCGAATCCAGTTTTGCATCTGTGGAATAAAATCTGAAATACTCGTCATCAGATTTCCCATGGTCTGTGTAAGCTGTGGAATCACACCAAACATTACCAATATAATGACACCTGCTACCAATATAATTGTAAGAAGCAGGCTTATCGGTCTCGCAGCTTTTTTTCCTATTTTATTATATAATAAAAAGGTTACTATCTTTCCATGCCAGTCTGCACCATGTACTTTTCCTGTCTTTCGTATCACAAGACATCCACTGACTACCATATACAGCTCCTTACCTGCCATTATTACGATTAAAAGAAGCACATGCGGAAAACGAGTAAACAGACAGATTAACATCGCTGCCTGTGTCAGCTTATCAGCCACCGGATCAAGTATTTTTCCTAAATTACTAATCCTATGGAATCTTCTTGCGATATATCCATCAGCAAGATCCGTAAGACCAGACAGCAATAAGATTTCACCAGCTAACAGAGGATTTTTCTTTACACAATAACTCCATATAATTACCGGAATCAGACAAAGCCGAAAAAAGAAAGAAGATTAGGAACCGTAATAATTCTATTCAAATTTTCTTCCTGATTCACTTCACTCTGCATGTACGGTCACCTCACTTTCCTTTTTTTTAGGCATAAACCAATAAAATATAACACAAAATGCTAAAGCAAACACAACACCAAAAACATTTTGACTCACTCTAAGACTAACCGCTCCTTGTAGTCCATATGTCTCTGCAGCAATGGCTAAAGCACCAAATGTGTTAAATACTGCCTGCCAGCCATATTGTGCTGAAAATCCTACACCGATTCCACCAAGAATTCCTATATATGCATAGATTGACGAAGGAAGCAGAAAATATAATACTGTAAAACATATAACACCTGCAATATTTCCGACAATCCTTTTACGGACTCTGTAGTGCATATCTTCCATAGACGGCAAAATCACGGACATGGCCGCAATACCAGCCCACATTGCACGTGGCATATTACAAAGTTCTGCAATGCAAAGGACAATCGGTACGCATAAAATCTGACATATCTGCCATTTTGTTCTGGAAGAAGTGATATCAAATTCTTGTATCAGATCTTTCAGATTTCTTTTATAAGTTCTGTTTTTATGATTTCGATAAAATACGAAGCAGGTAAGTGCTGCACCTAAAGCCATTCCGACTAATCGCATCTGATAGCTTTTTC
>OLFZ01002185.1_pt1 | contig 13816 bp, 7 predicted proteins | sample 1604861 | NCBI WGS metagenome assembly OLFZ01 (sample SAMEA3888895, study PRJEB22519) | human gut metagenome | biome: human gut; feature: human-associated habitat; material: faeces | place: Denmark | collected 2011 | reverse complement strand
GCCATGACCACGATACACTCCTTTACCAACCTGTAAAGGCTTTGCTGCAGTGTGGGGTGCATTTCGGGGATAGCGGCTGCAAACCGCTTGGGGTTGAAACCGTAATCGTCCACTGCCCTTTCCCAGTCTTTGGCGAGCCTGTACTCCTTGCTTTCCTTGATGTTGTCCATAATCTTGAATTTTAGTGATTTGTTTTTTCTTCCCTCCGTTCGGTTCCTTTCTGTCGGAACCGCTTTGGGATTTTATGGATGCGGTACACGGTTGTCGGTACAGCTTCATACGGAAGGCTTTTCCTGCCAATTACTCTTTCAGGGAAAGGAAGAATTTGCAGGAAATACACTTCAAGCCGCCGGATCAAGCGCGACGGCCGACCTTTGCATCTGATAAAACCAAACCGGGACTGACAGGGAGCGAAGCCGGGGAAACGCTATAAAAGGAAGACCGGAACGGGTAAAAAAGAGAGGGATGTGGAAGCTATGAATGGAAGGACGGGGCGGGCGGTGCGGGTTTGTCAGAAGGCTAAAAAAGGAACTTGGGGCTTGCTGTTCGGGGCATACAAAGATGAATAGAGGGCGGATTTCTCCGTCCCCCTATCCGTTATGACAACATTTGTCAGGCAGCTATTTCTTCCGTTTGCGGTTCGGCCTGTGCTTCCGCTTCGGGTTGCGGTTCTTCGGTCTGTTCCGCTTCCTCCTGCGTGGCCTGTTCCTGCAGGGCCTGTTCCTGCAGGGCGGCTTTCTTTTCCTCAATGCGCTGGTGCCGTTTCTCGTACACCTCGTTATATCCGTCTTGGATGCCTGCCAATTCTTCGGGCATGTGCTTCTTGGCGAAGTCAAGCAATAAGGAGGCTGTGGCGTTATTGCCGGATGCTTCCTTGAAATTGGCAATCAGATAATCCCTGCGGATAACGGCTTTCTGCTTGGCGGTAAGGTTCTCGATGATGCGTATCTTGTTCTCTCCTGTAAGGTAATAACAAGAGTCTGTGTCCTCGATGCCTACCTCGCTGAAATGCTCTCTGCGGAGTGAGGACAGCAGGAAGAAATAGACCATTTTGTCCTCGTCCTGCCCAAACTTGCGTTCGGACATATCGACCTCCAAAATGCGTTTTTTGGTGTCCTCTACGGTCTTTTCGAGGGCTATCTCCTTGTTGCGCTTGTCCTGCTTCTCCAACTTCTCGACAGGTGAAAGCGGCATTTCGGTTGCCGTACCGTTTGCGGTGGTAGCGGTATTTGCAACATAGCACAGTGCAATGTCGTTGCTCTCGATACGGAGATAGGGGGAGATTTCTCCTGCTTCGCTTCGGGTGCGGATTGCTTCGCACTTCTCGGTGTAGCCGTTCAATTCCTGCCCGTAATCCTTTACTGCTTCCTCGTATTCCTCGGTGGTATCGTAATCCTCTTTTTGAGGTGCTTGGGGGCATTCAGGGTATTTCTTTGCATAGGTTTTAAGGCTTTCCACCTCGTAACCCATAGTGGTAAGGCGGTCGATGACGGCTTCATTGTAATTGTAGCTTTCGTGGCAGAGGGGAACGGAAGGGTGCTGTTCCATGAGGCGCATAGCCTTTTCGGTAAGGTGCGATGTGTTCATTTCCACAAGGCAAGCACGGTTGGCGCAATTTCCGCAACCACCCTCACAGAATAACATCATGTTATTGGTATTGTGAGGACATGAAAGACAAAGGGTTTTGTCAAATGAATAGCGATTGAGGTCTGCGGTATATTGCCGTTCGATGCTCTGTGCCACCTCGGAGGCTTTCATGCCTCGCCAACTATTGTACTGCACCCCCTCTTTCAGATGCTTGTCGTACACTTCACGCTGTATTTCCTCACCATAACGGCAGATTTCCGTTGCCACGCTGATAGTGATTTCGTCCTGTTCCAACAACAAGGCGATTTCGGGTATCAAGGACACGAATTTGAGGCGTGTGCGGATGTATGCTTCCGTCTTGCCGAACTGCACGGTCAAGGACTGTACATCGTGGCGACCGCTGTCTATGAGCTTTTGGTAGGCGTTGGCTTCCTCAATCGGGGTCACGTCCTTGCGCTGCAGGTTCTCGGTTATCGCCATTTCCTCGGCTGTCTCGTCCGAAATTTCCATGACGATAGCCGGAATTTCCGCCAATTCAGCCATAAGGGAGGCACGGTATCTGCGTTCCCCAAAGACAATCTCGAAACGGTTGTCCGCAATGGGGCGCACACCGATAGGTTGAAGCACTCCCTGTTGCTTGATACTCTCAGCAAGTTCCGCAAGGCTTGTCTCGTCAAAGTTCTTGCGTGGGTTGTAACCGCTCGGCTGAATGTCTGCCAATGCTACCAATGTGATGTTTTTCTCTGTCTGAACTGCTGCTGTTGTTGCCATAATCATAAAATTTAATTGTTATTGAATTGCTTTTCTTTTTTATCCCTCTTTTCGGTTCTTCTTTCTGCCTGAACCGCTTGGGATTTACAGATGCTTTACGGGACTGGCGGACAAGCTATTTTCAACGCTTTTTCCGGGAAATTACTCTTTCACGGAAAGGAAGAATTTTACGGAAATGCACTTCAAAGTGATGAAAATCAAGCGCGGCAGTCCAAATTTGCGTCTGGAAAACCAACCGGCGATGGCAGGAACGAGGTCGGACAAGCGGTAAGGGGAACGGATAGAAAGGGAGGACAGGCCTGTGCAGCTATAAAAGGCTGGTAGAACAGGGAGGACGGCAGGGGCGGTATAAACGGAAAACCGCCGCCTTGCGGATGTGTGCCACAAGACAGCGGTATGGTACAAGAGGTACTTGGGGCGGATTGCCGCCCCGGTCATTTTTCGTGCTTCTCCAGGTATTCTTTCATCGCCTCGTTCACGATATTCCTCAAGGACATATTCTTTTCGATGGCGAGGTATTTCATCCGGGTATGGATGCTCTTGTCGATGACGAAATTGCAATGCACGGCAGGCTCTTTTTCCGTCCTCGCCGGTGCCGGTTCTTTCTTCTGTGCAGGTTTTTCAGTGGATGACAGCAAGCCGTCCAGTCCGCTTCTCATGCCGTTTTTCAATGAATCACTTTTGCCCATATCGTTTTTTTACTTTAGTTTCAATACTTCTTTTGCCAACTCCATGTAGTCCTTTGCACCGTTGCTGTTCTTGTTGTATTCAAAGATATTCAAGCCATTTATCGGAGCTTCGGCCAACGCCACGTTGTCCCGGATGACGGTCTTGAACACCTTGTCGCAGAACGATTCGTTGATGAGTTCCGCCACACTCTTGTTGAGCGTCTTGCGCCTGTCAAACTGGGTGATGACGATTCCTCCGATGCTCAGGTTCGGATTCAAACGTGCCTTGACAATCCCGACCACGTTTGTAATCTTCGCCATTCCGCGCATGGCGAGGAACTGCGCCTGTACCGGGATAATCAGGAAGTCCGCCGCAGTGAGGGCGTTCAGTGTCAGCAAGCCCAGCGAGGGAGGACAGTCTATCAGGATGTAGTCGAATTTCCGGCTTTCAAGCAACTTTGCTATCAGCCCTTTCAGTATCAGTTCCCGTCCCGGCTCGTTGATAAGCTCGGATTCCGCCGCCGACAAGTCGAGGCAGGACGGCACGACGGAAAGGCCGTTCTCCAACTCGGACACGGGCAACGGATATTCGCCTTTCATCGCTCCGTACACTGTCCGTTCCGCTTCGATGGAGAGGCCGCAGGATTCCGTGAGGTTCGCCTGACCGTCCATGTCTATGAGCAGCACACGTTTTTTCTTCTGCTGCAAGGCGGCAGCAAGGTTGATGGTGGTGGTCGTCTTTCCGACACCGCCCTTGTGGTTCAAAACAGCGATTATTCTTGTCATAACTTCCTATCTTTATATCTGATACAAAGATACTACTATTTTTAGTATTTACTATAATTAGTGTGTACTATTTTACTACTTTCATTCGTTTTAGTATTGTAGTATTTACTAATCCACTACAACGCTAACCGACTAAACGTAGTAAATACTATCCCTTGCAACGGGAGGTTTCCTAATCTCCTACTTTACTACACTTAGTATGTACTACATTTAGTATCGGCTGTATAACAGCGTAGAAGCTCCTTCGGGGAGGCGTATAAACGGACATTGCCGCCGTCAGACCGGGGAACACAAGAAAAATCCCCCTGTCGGGTTCTCACAACCGAACAGAGGGAAAAGGTTAAGATATGATTATGATTTAAGCGGCCTTAGCCGTAGGTTCGTGTTCGGCAGCCGGTGTTTCGGGTGCGCCCAGAGAGCGTTCCGCTTCCTTGAGGCTTTCGTCAATCCTCCGCTGCAGCTCCTTGCACTCCAGTTTGAGCCTTGCCAGTTCATCGGCCTTGCTCCACTGGCGGCAAGCGATTTCCTGTAATACCGGGATTTCGCTTTCTATCCGCTCCACCGTCTTTTGCTGCTTCTCGATAAGGGAGGGCAATTTGTTTAGTGTCGTCTGCGGATATTGCGCCGATTCCACGAAACCGAGCGGCAACGCCCCGGTCAGTCCGCAGCGGTATTTCATTCCGCCTGTACCCTCGACAAAGAACGTGTTACGGTCAAATGTGCCGTCTATGCTGTATTCGCTGCGTGCCAACAGGTTCAGTCCGGCAAACGTGCCAATCGTTCCATACGCTCCGCTGCGGTAGGTCTTGGCGATACGGTGCAGCTCCCGGCCTGTTTCCTCGGCTGTGGCTTGCGGCAGGTTGAGAAGCCGCGTAACCTTTGCCCCCTCGTATGCCGTGATGTATTCCCAATCCTTGATGAAACCTGCCTTTGTGCGCTGTGCCTTTGTCCTATCTTCCTGTCCGGCGGTTATCTTGCGCTCCGCCCGGATGCGCTCTTTCTTGAAAATGGCCTGTTCCTTTTCCAACTGCATAATCCTGTTGTCGAGCTTTGCCTTGTTCAGCAGGTCGTTGTTGCCGGAAAGGATAGCCACGAACTCGGCGAAGTTCATGCCGTTGTCCTCGTCCATGCCGCCTTCGTCTATACGGCGTACCGCAATCGTGCCGTTGTTGATTTGGTTGATAAACATTTGCTTGTTTCTCAATAGGTTAAACTTGTAGGCATCAAGCGTTTTCTCCGTTCCGTAAATGACAATATCCACGATGTTGCCACCCCATAGCTTCACGGTGTTGCCTTTTCGTGCGGCTCGTCCGTTGCGCTGTTCCATGTCGGCAGGTCGCCAGGGAATCTCAAGATGATGCACCGCCACTGCCCTTTGCTGTGCGTTCACGCCTGTGCCTAACATGGTGGTGCTGCCGAACAGCACACGCACCTTGCCGTTGTTCATATCATCGAACAGCTTTTTTCTCGCCCTTTCGGTGGCGGCGCACTGGATAAACTGCACTTCGTCTGCCGGAATACCGAGGCGTACCAGCTTCTCCTTGATGTCGGTATATACGTTCCACTCATTCGGCTTGTATGTGCCGAGGTCGCTGAACACGAACTGCGTACCCCGATTGTCATTCGAGCGCAGATAGTAGTCATAGATTGTTCTTGCACAGATTGAAGCCTTGTTGTCGGCATCATCGCTGAACTTGTCGCCCAGCAAACGCATATCGAGAGCCATTTTCCGTGCCACATTGGTAGCGACCAGCATTTTCGCCTTGTCAAGATTTTCGGGTTCGGGTGTGTCAAGTCCCAAGTCCTCCCATTCTCCGCTGTGTGCAAAGGAAACCAGACGGCCAATCATTTCCTCCTGCTGGACGGTGGGCGCATGAGAGAGAAAGCGCACTTTCTTCTCAGGCACGTCAAGATTCATCATGTCGGCTGTACGGTAATCCGTAATCTCACGCAGGAACATTGCCAGCTCCGGTACTTTGATATAGGTACGAAAACGCTCCTTGCGCTTGATTGCCCCTGTCACGTTCAGCTCGTAATCCGCTGTCTTCTGTGTGAATATCGCCGCCCACGCATCAAAGCAAGAAATCTGTTGGCGTTGCAATTCCCTTGGTCTAAGGTACTTGAACATCACATATAATTCAGTAAGGGCGTTCACTACCACCGTACCCGAAAGGAATGTAGCCCCAAGGTCGCGGCCTGTACGGTGCTGAATGTCACGGATAGCAAACAAAAGGTTCATCGCCCTTTGCGAGCCTTTGGTGTTGCCGATACCTGCCACACGGTTGTGGCGTGTCTGAAACATCAAGTTCTTGAAAATGTGGCACTCATCGACAAATATATGGTCTATGCCCATTGAGTGAAAATCCACCGCATCGTCTTTCCGTTCGTTGATTTTCATTTCCAACTCCTTAAGTTTGGCTGCAAGGTTCTGCTTGCGCTTCTCCAGTCCGTCCTGCATCTTTCCGCTGCGGTAGCGCATGGTGGACTGTTCCAACACTTCAAGGTTGCGCTCCACATCGGCCAGTTCTTCCGTGAATATGTCTATCATGGTCTGTTCCGACTGCGGTATCTTGGCGAACTGGTCGTGTGTCAGAATGATGCAATCCCAGTTGTTGTTCTTTATTTTTGAAAACACCTCCTTGCGGTTGGCAGGGGTAAAATCCTCCTTGCCCGGATAAAGCACCTTTGCCGAGGGGTACGCCTTGCGGAATGTGTCGGCTATCTCGTGAACATTGGCTTTCAATCCTATAATCATGGGCTTCTGCACCAATCCGAGGCGTTTCATTTCGTAAGCTGCCACACACATTATCATCGTCTTGCCTGTGCCTACCTCGTGCCAACAGATACCGCCCCCATTCTGCTTAATCATACAGATAGCATCTTTCTGTGAAGGATAGAGGCTGTCATACGGAAAATTCTCGAAAGAGAGCTGCGGAAAGGTCTGTGCCGAGCCGTCATAAGCCGGGCGCACATAGCAGTTAAAGCGTTCATTATACACCCTTACCAACTCGTCCCTTACCTCTATCGGCTGGCTGTCGAGCCACTGGTTGAAACGGCTTCTTATCTCCTGTATCTTGGTGGCCGCCTCCTGTATGGCTTCCTCGTCCGGCACTCGCACCGTTTCGCCGTTCCGCTCTATCTCCTTGGTTATTTCGGGTACGGTGTCCTGCAGGGCGTGTACAAACAAGTCCTCTCCATTGTAGTTCTTCACGGAATAGGTATTATAGACTACAGGGGAATATCCTTGCAAACGTACCAGATAGGTGTCGTTCACATCGAAATACATCACATCGGTTGCCACACCGAAAAGCTCTGTGGCAAAATCGGCATAGAGCTTCGTGTCAATCCACCGCTCGCCCATGTTGATGTCCAGTTCCTCGTAGGGTATCGCTTCGGGGGTGGCTTCCTCCAATGCTTTCAGTGCGGTTTCCGTCCAGTCCTTTTCCCTGCCTGTGAGGTCGGGCAGCCAAGAGCCTATATCCTTGTGCTTGGCTATGATGTTGCCTGCAATGAACTTGCCTCTGTGTTCCCATTCCCCGGTGGCAGGGTTGTAGAATATCTCGCCTTTGAGGTCGCCTATAACCTCGTCCTCGTCCTTGCCTGTGGTCTGTATCAGATAGGCCATATCTACCTTGCCGTAGAAGTTCAAACTGCTTGCCAACGCTTCGCCCGGTGTCAGTTGTACGGTCGTGTCTATCTTCTTGAACGCTACAGGCTCACGCATGATGTCGGCTTTGAATATGTCGCCCTTGACCTGCATTTCTATCGTAAAGACTTCCACACCGAGGCTGTCAAGCATGATAAACTCCTTGTTGTCGTTAGCGTGGAAAAAGCCCCATTTGGCGACAAAAGTGTCATAGCAAGCGTTCAGCCGTTCACGCAAATGCGGCTGTTCCGTCTGTTCCTCCTGCTCTTTGGTGGAAAGTTCAAAATATGCCTTGCGTATGGGGAAATAGTCGTTTGCCCTGTCCGTGTTCACCTTGCCCTCGTCCACCGGGACAAAGTCGGTGGCCGTCTCTTGGTAGAGGTCGGATTTGCGGTACTGGATAGTACCCACCTGCCCCTCGAACAGCACCATAGCACCGTCTTTCATCCATACCTCCGGCTCGTCCGTGTAGGCTCGTCTGCCTTTGGGCTGCTTGACAGCCACGCTTCCGAATAGCGACATCTGCGTGTGTATGCCGTCCTGTTCGTTGCCTGTGAAAAGGCTTTTGCGGAAATAGCGGCCAAAATCGAGTTTCAGCAATGCGGCGAGGTACTGCGACATGGTGTTTTCATCGCCCTGCCACTGGTATTTGCGTACATACTTGCCGTACTGGTTCATCGCAATGCGGCTGCCTGTGGCGAGGGTGGTTTTGGGCAGTGTAAAAAGTTTGTTGGCGTATTCGGTCATTGTGCCCGATGTGTCTGCCTTTTCCCTGCCTACTTGCAAAAAGAGCTGTTCCCTCTGCGAGAGTGCCGCCTTGTGCGTGTGCTTTTGAAATACAAGTAAATCGCTGCCTACCTCGATACCACTTGTGTGCATGAAAAGCGTGTCGGGCAAACGGATTGCGCTTATCAGGTCGGCATGGTTCACAAGGTACTCACGCACGAACTTGTTGCTTGGTGTGTCAGCCACGCCCCTTGACGTGACGAAAGCCAGCAGACCGCCCTCGTTCAGAAGCTCCATAGCCTTGACGAAAAAGTAGTTGTGTATGGTCTTGGTCGCCTGTTCGTAGATACCGCCTTTCTTCCAGAGTTCCGCATCGAAAACTCGAAAGTTACCGAAAGGGATGTTGGAGGCTATGACATCGAATTGCGTATGCTCTAAGCCTTGTTCGCCTATTGTTTCAAACCCTGCCGTCCGTGTAACCGTGCCGTCATTCAGCAGGGAGAGTATCAGCCCCGAAACCGGGTCTTTCTCAATGGCATAGCTACAGGTGTCCGGCATGGCTACAGGGAGGAAACCGCCAATGCCTGCACTCGGTTCGAGAAGCGAGCGCATTTGCAGACCGTTGTCCTTGAATGTGGCGTGTATCTGTCTTGCAACTGCATCAATAAGGAATTTAGGTGTGTAGAACGCTGTCAGGACGGAGGCTTTTAAGGCTTCCGTGAAATAGGGATAGGTGTCGATGAGTTCCTGCAACTGCCTTATCGGTTCTGCCATGTCACCGCCTACTGGCTTGTCCGTGCCGATGTTCAGCACCTCTTTGATACCACCAAACCCCGAATATCGGGATAAGGTTTCTTTTTCCTCCGCTGTGGCTTGTCTGCCTTGAATGTGGATTTGTAACGCTGTCCGTATCGCTTCCACGTTTGCCACCAATGATTTCAATTTGTTGTAACTCATATTTAACCTTTCTTTTTATTTCCCTCTGTTCGGTCTGTTTGCGACCGCCGGGAAGATTTTTCTGCTTTCAGAAGGTGGCGAGGGACAATCGGACAAGGCTGACCCGGAAAAATACGCTCGACAACGGAGAGGAAGATTTTTGCGTGTCACTCGCGGCAGTATGCCGGCATTGGCAGGATTGGAACGGCCGTTTACCTTTGCGGAAAATTCTATCCCGTAGGGCGCACGGCAGCGGACTTGGGTTTGATGGGAACTGTTAGAAAAGGAAAGATTAGTAGGTATAAGAGTGAGGCGGCCGGGCGGGACGGACTTCCCGACGGAGTGTCTTGGGATTGCGAGGGACAGGATTTATCCCGCTCCCCGTAATGCCAAGTCTGTCCGTGTCCGTCCTTTTGCCCAAAGGGGCTTCACGCTCTTTATGTATCGAGAAGTACAAAATTTGATTTTATCCTATTGAATAATAGGCTTTTAGGAAAAGAACAACAACAATGGGTAACGATTTAGAAACGAGCGAAACTCTTTGGTTTGCTTTGGTTCTCCATTGTATCAAATAACTCTTTTATTGGAAGCAAATATACGAGAAATCGTCATAATTTAGAAATTTATAAGATTCTTTTTATGGATTGTATCAAAGAAAAGACTACCTTTGTGCCAATTATTTATTTATAATAACATAAGTTATGTCGAACATACGCTGCGCGTTAGCGCGTACTTTTAGAATCCGTTCATAGTCTATACTGAGAACCCTTTCTCAGTTTTCTTATAGCCTTCAATTCTTTTGAGGGTAAATTTTCTATTATCATTTATTAATCAAGATTGTGATGCAGATACTATATCTGTGTCTATATCTCATTTATAAGAAAACAAGTATGGACTTAAATAAAAAACATTTATTATATTTTATCGTATTTTTTCTGTTTTGGAACTTGAATGCTTTTGGACAATCAATTAACATTTCAGGAAGAATACTTAATCAAAATACACAAGAACCTGTCGAATATGCCAATACTGTCCTATTTCAACAGGATTCTATATTCCTGAAAGGAACAGCGAGTGACTCTATTGGGAGATTTGAGTTTATAAACCTTTCCCCGAATGATTATGTATTGTCAGCATCTTGTATGGGCTTTGAACCTAAAAAAATCTTGCTACAAAATCTCGCTGAATCGGTAGAGATAGATGTATTCTTGAATGAAAGTGTGTTGTCCCTTGGTGAAATTGTCATTTCAGCTTCATCCACAACAAGCAAAATAAATCAGCGAATCGTTTTTCCGACAAAATTGCAACTTAATCATTCGGCAAACGGAATGCAATTATTAAATACAATGATGCTTCCGGGGCTGAATATCAATCCGATGGCAAATACGATTTCATCCTCCGATGGAGGAAAAGTTATATTGCAAATCAATGGTGTAAGTGCCACATCAGAAGAGATTCTGACTTTACAACCACGTCAAATCAGGCGGGTTGAATATTCGGATTATGCAGGAATAAGATATGGAGAAACATCTAAAATAGTCAATTATATTGTTACAAGGAACGACAGAGGCGGGGTTATTGGGGTGGACTTGATGAACTCCCTGAATATTCTTGCGGGCGGTGATGTGTTTTTCGCCAAGTTTAATAAAGGAAAGTCGGAATATGCATTGAATTATACCACTGCTTTTCAGAAAATCAATAGCAATAATCGGACACGTACCGGAAGCTATCAATTTGAAAACTCCTCTATATTGCAGAGAGATGAAATCGGAGAAGGTGGAGATTATTCATATCAGATGCATGATGTCACTTTTGGTTACAACTATCAACAAAGCGATTCGACATTCTTCAATGCAAAATTAAAGTATGCTTTGACAAACCATCCACATAATGACTTTAAAAGTAACCTGAAAGAAAACGGTGTAGATGTAGGACGAATATTTGATGGGGTTAACCAAAAAATCAGCATACCAACAGTTGATTTATACTATGAGCATGGTTTGAAGAATCGGCAAAAAATTTATGCCAATATTGTCGGGAGTTACGCTAAAACTGAAACACATCGTAATTACATAGAATACGATAATGTAGATACGCTTTTTAGGGAACAATTCGGTTTGATTTCCGATAAATATTCACTAATTGCAGAAGGTATTTATGAGAAAAGCTTTACTCATGCCAGTTTGAAACTTGGAGCGAAGCACATTCAATCGTTTACACAACAAGAAGTTCAGCAAAATGGAACTTTTGAGTCAGATTTGAACCAAGCTGAATCTTCCATTTTCACAGAATGGAATCATACTAAAGATAATTTCAGCTATTCTCTTGGGCTTAGGGCTAATCGGGTACACTTTTCTAATTCTTCAATTAACAAGAGTTATTATAATCTTCTGCCTAAAGCCATGTTTGGGTACAGGCTAAGTGAGAATTCTTTTATTCGGTATGATGTAGAAATGAGTCAAACTAACCCCACTTTGGTTGAATTAACCGATACGGAAATTAGACTTGACCCTTACCTTGCTGAAAAAGGCAACTTATCATTGAAACCTTATCGCAACCTAAATAACAACCTTCTCTATGAGAACAAGAAAGGTTTGTTTACATTCAATGCCAGTCTGCGACATCATTACAAGCACAAGCCCATCATGGAATCAATAAAGCAACAAGCCGATGTCTTTCTTATAATGCCTGAAAATATGAAGAGTTGGAACAGGTATAATGCAGAAATGACCTTAAAGGTGGGCATGATAAAAAACATTTTGCAATTTTCGCTTACAGGTGGATATAATTATTTCAACAGTCAGGGGAATAACTATTCTCATACACACTCTAATTTTTATTACAGTGCAAATGTGTTGGCAATGTATAAAAAATGGATGTTTATTGGTCAGATACAGCCGTTTGAAGAAAAGCTATATGGTGAAACCGTTATTAAAAACGGTAATTATCACTATTTAGCCATTCAATACAATGCAAATAGCTTTTCTTTCGGTATAGGTGCGTTCAATCCTTTTAAGAATGTTTCTCGAAGTATAATGGAAAATAAGAATACTCAAGCTCCTTTTAAAAGGGAAAGTTTTAGCAATGCTTCCCAGACCATTGTTGCTACTCTTACATGGCATTTTAGTTTTGGAAGAGCTCATAGTTCTGGCAGTAAGTCTATTGAGAATCAGGATACTGATTATGGTGTGAAAAGTAGCTATAAATAGAGTCCGTTATGAATAAAAATAGTTTGGAGCTAATCAGTCTATTGTCTGATACTTCGCATGTTACAAACGAACAAATGCAAAATGCCTATAAGTGCCTTGTGGAACAGATAACAGCAATTAGTCAATCCCAACAAAGCTATCCCGAAATATTTCGGCTGCTAAATAGAACTCGTATCGAGTTTGATTCTCTGGAATCATCACTTCTTTACGAGTTGGGGAAAAATAAGCTTAAAGAAATGTATCAAAGGAAAGCGATATTATTTCTTGAATCTGAAATTGATTTGTTAAAACTCCTATTTTTACATGCAAATCAACCTCTCAATAGTGTTATTCCTCAAAAATCAAAAGTCTATTTTATCCCTAAGCCTTCTTTAGACTTAGGGATTGATAGTATGGGAGAGTTTGCTGCTACATTTGAACTATCCGGACAATTTATTGACGAAGAGGGAAAACCGGCCCACTTTATTTGTATCGCCGAAGCCTTACAGTTAGCGTTCAATTTTACTTTCGGGGATGCTTATAAGTCTAAAAGCAGGGTATTTTCCCGCAAGCCCTTTAACTTGACAAGAACCCTCGACCACCTGAAAAACTTACTAATCCGAGAGAGCCAGAACAAGAATAACAAACAAGATGAAAAATAACCGTTTCGCAACAGTTTGGATATAAGATTATTACAAACAACTTATAGGGGAGTCAATAGGGATTCCCCTATTTTATTTGCTTCTTTCTGCCGTCCTTTGCTTCATCAATCGATTGAGATAACGAATTAATAATCTCAAAAATGAAGCAAAATGTATATCAATAACGAAGATTTTGAAACATGGATGCGGAAGCTATCCAAGAAGCTAAGCGAAATCGGTCAGGACTTGAAATCCCTGATTAACACTAAAGAAGTATTTAACGAGGATGAAACGCTACTTGATAACCAAGATTTGGCTTTCCTCTTGAAAGTATCTCGGTCACGGTTGATGAACAAGCGTCTGCGTTTTCCTGCAATCCTTACATACAATGAAGGGGATTTTGTTCGTTGCGGAGATAGACCTCTGCCGGATGAATCGTTTTTGTTTCCATATTCTGCTGATTTTGATGTTTGAGATTTGTCTGTTCAAAATGCCGGGATTGTGCCGTTCCTGTATAGAACACCGTTCCGATAATGGGAAATAGTACCGGGTTCAAGTCCCATTTCTTCAAAGGCTATATGCCTGATATAGTCCTTGTACTCTTTGCCTGTGAAATTCCTGCCGCAAAGGTTGTTGAAAATCATAGGGACGGAAAAACCGTCTTCACTTGACAATATCACTTTGCCGCCTTGTCTGATTTCTTCTACCATACTGATTTGCTTTTGATGATTAAACTGATTTTTCTTTTTTCCCTGCTGTTTTTTCAGCAGGTTGTCTTTCGACTTTTTAAGGCAACCAAAGGATGAAGCTCCGGCATCATAAGCCAAACCCGGATAGAAAACCGACCGTGCAACAGTCTGTTTTCGT
>OLFZ01002173.1_pt1 | contig 13852 bp, 14 predicted proteins | sample 1604861 | NCBI WGS metagenome assembly OLFZ01 (sample SAMEA3888895, study PRJEB22519) | human gut metagenome | biome: human gut; feature: human-associated habitat; material: faeces | place: Denmark | collected 2011 | reverse complement strand
TCGGAGAACAAGGTTCTGGCCAATTACCAAAATTTTGCAGTCATCAAGCAGGACCGCTTTGAGACGGTTCCCCTGCATATTCACGAATGGCTGGAGCTTTGCTATGTCTATTCTGGTAGCTGTACATTTACGCTCAATGACGTATCCCTCACTTTATCTGCCGGAGAGATTCTTTTAATCAGCCCGAATACGCCTCACCGCACGACAAAATGTAATGAAGAAGATATTATGATTAATTTTTTGATTACCAAAAAATATTTAAACAACTTCTTTGAGAAACTCGCAAAAAAGAATTTTATCACGCAATTTCTCATTGAGGCGCTCAACAGCCAGTCCCGACGGGATAACTATATCCTGTTTTCCGCCCAAAAAAGAAACCGGCTGACATTATTTGCCAACCAGTTTCTGTGTGAATTCTACTCGCCCTCCGTTACGTCCGTCGCCATCCTTGACGCACAGATGACTTTATTGATTTGCGAGTTAATCAATTACTTCCAGCACAACATGGCGCTGGCAAGCCTCTCTTCCTCCAACCATATTTACTCCATCCTGCGTTATATAGAAACCAACTGCGCAGACTGTACGCTGGAATCGACCGCGGCTTTCTTCCATATGCATCCGAACTATCTCTCTTCGTATATCAAAAAGCATACAAACTATACATATAAACAACTCATCCAGAACCAGCGGTTATCACAGGCCGCCATGCTGCTGCGTACCACCACGCTGCCGACCTGCGACATCAGCATTGCAGTGGGATATGAGAATACTGGGTTCTTCTTCAAAAAATTTGAAGAAAAATACGGATGCACGCCAAAGGAATACCGCTGCCGGCAAACCATGTGATTCGCCATTGTCCGGATTATAACTTATTGATGTCGCTCTGTGTCACCATCACAATCTCATTTTCACAAAGCAATTCCGCGATTTTCGCTCTTTCCATCTCATCGGATTTCAGCCGCAGCACCATAAGCGCCTTGTTTCCGATAATGTAATTGAGTGAATACATGTACTCAATCGAAATATTATTTTCTTCGATAACCGCAAGCGCTTTGTCAAGACCTGCCGGCTGGTTCGGCACCGCAATACAGATGACATGATTCGTTTTTGCCATTAACAGTGCCTGACACCACTGTGGTCAACTTAATCCACAAAGCTTGATTTTAAAGGGCACTGAAAAAGTCTGATTCTAAAAAAAGAATTATCTGTACCCTAAATATTCCAAGAGGCCTTCACACCCCGCCACAATATCGCGATATGTTGCTTCAAAGTCTCCCGTATACCATGGATCTGCCACATCATTTGCTTCCTTTAAACACTGATTATTCTTATAATCTGCAAAAGAAAGCATTTTATAAATTTTTTCACCGTTCACTGCATTCCCTGCAATCCGCTTCATATTACGGATATTTGCAGAATCCATTCCAATCAGATAGTCATAATACTCGTAATCCTTTTGTGTCATCTGACGTGCGCGATGGGGCACAACTGGGATTCCCACCTGCGCAAGTTTCGCGCGCGTACCATAATGTGGTGCATTGCCTATCTCTTCTCGGCTGGTAGCCGCCGAATCTATTTCAAATTGTGATACTACGCCAAGCTTGTCTACCATGTCGGTAAAAACACTCTCGGCCATTGTGCTGCGGCAGATGTTGCCGTGGCAAACAAAGAGTACGCGTATACTCATAAAAACTCCTTTCTAAAAGCGCTGTCCTGCTGCCATTTACAGCGATTTGCGCGGTGTTAATTCTTCTTTATGTATCGGTTATTTCTGTACATAAAATGCAAAACTTAGCAAAATATTGCAAGATGTGTACAGCAATCGTAGTAGAAACGTAGTAAAAAGCGGGTGGGGTTACTACTCAATTTTGACAAAAATCTCATATCCTTTTTCCAGTTCAATATCGGTCACTATTCCAACCTCACCATTGTCTACTTGATCTACATCCTTATCATTAAGCTGTATACTTACAATAGAAGTACAAATCCATTTTCCATCTTTTTTTGCATATATCATTTTTCCAACTTCCAATTTAACATTGTTAAGTGTCAATATACCTGCTTTAGGTTTCTTAAAATATTCCTCATAAATCCCCACTCTAATTAAATTCTTTGGAAGTAACGAAATAAGCCCCCATTTATCTAGTGATTCTCTTGTTTCTTTTTTCGTAAATATACCATTTTCTATCAACTTATATTGATTGTAAAGCTGCCATGTAGTAAGAAGACCTCTTTCATCATTTTTAGCATAATCTATTTGATTATCACTAAATGGAGGATTTTGTCTTAATGAGGGTCTTATATACCTTTGATGATTCACAATATAAATTGGCAATATTTCTTTGTCACGATGCTCTTTTTCTCTTCTTCGTCTATGTTTTGCTACCTGTGAACATTCTGCATCTGTAGATGTTCCCCCAATACCTTTAACTTCAATAATAAATAATTTATCATCTTCCAAAATCTGTATATCTTCTCTTAAAATATCTTCATTTCCATCAATTGCTTCTACATTTGAAAAACCAAGCCACTTGAAGTATGTACATACAGCTTGAACTAACTTATCCCCTGTTTCTATCAACAAATCATTCAAAAATTTATACTTCTGGTCAATAGCATTTCTTCTCTCATTCAATGACTTAATTTTCGAATTATATTGTTCTTGAATTAAAGTCCGTTCTTTCTCAAGTTCAAGTATTTCTTTAGGTAAAAAATCTTGTTCTTTTATCCATTCAAACTCTTTTGATTCAGGGAAAAAATCTGGCAATATTTCTGGCAATACAGATGTTACTAACCTTTCAATCAATTCATCCTTCTTTTCACAAAACGGAAGCAACAGTTCATAGCCTGAATTTTCTGAATATCCTATATACGAAACTACCTCTCCATCTTGATTTTTTAACAATGGTAAGAAATTAGGATCTGCAATTGATTTTTGAGAAGTTCTATCCCATTTTGTTGGTAACTCAAAAATTACATTATATCCTTTAACATATTTTGCTATTAAATTTGCAAGATTGCTATTGTCTGATATTATTTTCTTTCCGAATTTTGATGTTACACCAGCTTGAATAGTTTCATATATGTTATGTACTTCTTCACTCGGATAGCTATATTGATTTTGTTTTAACACTTCTATAATATTATATTTTTCCGAATAACTACTTCCCGCAAAAATAATTTTCAGTACTTTTGTTTTTAACTTGTCTTTCATAATCCTCAAAACAAGAGGACTAGGTCTAAATTCTTTCTGAGGAAAACTCAACTCAAATAAATATGGTATACCATCCGGTTCATCATCCTCTAAACAGTGTCTGGTATCATTCTCATTTTGTAAATCAATTATGACCACACTATATTCATGCAAATTACTTATCATACTATATTCTAGGTCAACATATCTCTTATTCACATATTCTTCGTACTCAACAGTTTTAGCCACTCCCAGATCACCAGTTGCAACAATATAATTCTGACTCAACCTTTCTGTTATTTCTCTGTTATTAACTATATATATTTGTGGTTCTTTATACTTTTCCATTTATCTTTCATCTCCAATCATAAGAAAGTATTATTCACATTCGTTTGTCTCTTTATGTTTTAATCTAAGCAAATACAACATTGCATAAGCACGATTATACAAGTATTCGATAAACAGTGAATCATTTAACGCCTCTCTCTTTTCTTTTGCCGCATTCAAATAATCATTGTGTCTTACATCAAAATACTCATTAGACAATTTCATTAATTCTTCCAACTCTTTTTTTACAACAGCATAAACTTTGCCATCCATACTATCACTCACACTCAAAGCCAATGTTTTATACTGCTCATTTCTACTGTCTCCTTGAGTAGATATAAGATATTGCAGAGCATCAATAATAAAGTCCAACGCACTTTTCTTTTCCATCAAATCTTTGCTATTAATCATATCTTCCGAAAACTGTATTTTACGCTCAAACATCCTATAATTAATAATTTTATCAATAGGAAATGTTGTTTTATATCCTTGCTTTATTACAATCCCACTTTGTAATCTATATGGTAATTTAAATATTTTAAATCTATCATTTACTTCTATAGTGAATTTGTAATGACATTCTCCGGAGTTAATAATCCAATACTTATATGCAATCTCTATAAATGCCTTTATATCATTAAAATCACCTGTATTATTTTTCAACGAATCTGGATAAACTGTACCTCTATACAAGGTAAATTCATGGTCATAATCCAAATCTAAAAGCCATATTCCTCCATCCCAATTATCCCATCGTAAATATTTACCATCCAACAGTTCCAAACCAGGTAATTCTGTTTCAAACCAATGAATAAACGAATTCCAAAATCTTTTCTCATTTACATTTTCTTCGATGCTTTTACCTTTATATTCGATTCCGCTGTCAGCCAAATACTTTATCAGTATTGCTCTCGTAGTGTTTGCATCTCTTATTTCTGTTCCAGTCCTTATCAATAAACTTCCTTGTAAATTTGGTATATCATGTTTAAAAACATTTACTATTTCAATTAACAAATTAACGATTTCTTCATCTGGTTCTATTGCCGAATTATAATTATCAATTGCCATATCAATTTTCTTTATATAATCATTAATCAATTTTTCTTTAACCGAATTAATTTTATTTGACATTCGTTCACCTCTACACAATATAACATTCAAATTATCTTCTTAATCCTATGTGCTATTTATTATATCGCCATTTTCTTCTCTTTTCCATAACAAAAACGCCCCAGCCTATCGCCAGAGCGCCTCCAAACAAACCTATCCCTATATAGCTTTAAACATTTTCTGTGACACCGTTTTTTCTCCTTGCGTCCGTTCCAGTTCTTTTCTGGCATTCTGCAAGTCCTCCAGCCGCTTCAATTCATCCTCTGCATCCTCAATGTCTAAATGCGTATAGGTGTTAAGCGTAACTCCTATATCGCTATGCCCCATCAGGTACTGCCGTGTCTTTGGATTCATGCCGGATTTCGCCATATTGCTACAATACATGTGCCGGCAAACATGCGGCGTGATATTCGGCATCTGCACCCGATAGATATCGTTGTACCGCTTCACCCTGTTGTTAAAGCGATGTTCCCAATGCATTGCCAATAACGGCAGTCCTTTGTCATCCAAAAACAGGAACCCGGTATATCCATCCACCACTTTTTCTACCTTTGGTTTCTCCCGGTCTTCGATGATGGCTTGAAAATATTTTGCAACATCCTCTGTTACCGGAATTTTTCTTGTTCCAGCGGAAGTTTTTGTTGGCTCAATAACCAACATCATATCGGATAATCTCTGAAGCTGGTGCTCGATATTTACAATTCGATTTTCTAAATCAACATCTTTAATTGTAAGGCCGCAAAATTCTGAAATACGCATACCTGTATAAAAAAGCATATACACAGCTTCATAATACTTACAGTACGCATCCTGCTTCGTTCCAAGTAATTTAGGTACAGCACAATACGATGTGATATCGCTCATGGAAACACCAAATGGTCATCCGGTTGCTGTTATGAGAAGTAACGCACCATCAGAATATAGCTGGTGTGTCTTATGTGGATTTTCCACTGTATTTTTTGCAAGTAGAACAGATGTAGAAAATTATTGTTGCAAACATCAATTCACCTATTTTAGAGGAGGTAGAAAACATGAGTAAGTTTATTTTCCCACTACAAACGTCAACAACTGACGGAAAGTATCACAATTATTTTGGAGAATTCAGTCAGGATTATCTCATGAAAGATGGTAGCTACGAATTTGGTATTTCAGAGTCCCTCTGCGGTCTGTTCCATCTTGAAGGCTTGTCCAATAGTTATCTCGCCATATATGCCTGATATAGCAGCCGGCAGTATTCCTGTTGCATTTGGCGATTTGTCCTATTTCTGGATATTAGAACGACAGCCACTGTCCGTAAAGATCTTAACTGAAACTGTATTTTCGCGAGAATTTGACCGGTTATGCTGCTTATGAACGTATCGACGGCAGGCTCATCCGTCCAGAAGCTGTTCAGCTTCTTACAATAAAATAATACAGGGCATCTCTGCGACACCCTGCACCAAAGAATCGCATTATTTTATACTTTGCGAAACGCTGAATTTCTAGAAAGATTTTGAAGCAGAATCCGGCGAGCAACTTTGCTGTCGTCTCCGATGAATCCCAAACGTAAAAGGAAACATCGGAATGCATATTTTTCATTCTCAACTTCTTTATCCTTCAGCGATACTCGTTTTAGTTTTATTGCTAATCCGCATAATTTGGTAATAAATTCTGTATATGCACTCACAGCATCCGGCTCGGACGCAAGTGGAAACCAGGGAAATGAAACCTGATTCTCGGTAATAGCAACCTCCAACTGCTCCACTCGGAATGCGTGCTTAAAAAGCGTTTGCTTCCCTTCTATCAACTTCTGCAAATTTTCCAGCTTGTCATCTGTAAACATGTTTCTTGGAACTGATATGCTTAATACATCTACTTCCACAGTTTCATCCTCTGGCAGCTCTGATTGTTGTATGGGCTCACCTTTGTAAAACCGTTCTAAAATCAATTCCAATTTACTTTCTGACAAATCCCCGGATGTATGAAACACTCCGTTCTTATCCAGAATGCAGCTCCCAATCAGATAATCAAACTTGGGTGTTCTAGTATACCTCACCTGCATTCCAAGCAATTCACCTATGGCATAAGCCAGCTTCTTTCGTTCCTCTCCTTTAACCTTAAAATCAATCTCTGTAATCATTGCACATACCACCTTTCTTTTTGGTATGTACATATATCACTCTAACTGAATAATAAAGCAAGTCAAATCTGAAATACTTTTACACAAAACACCATATTATTCGCGCACAAATATCTCCCCATATCCTTTAAAAACAAGTCTCTCCGGCAAATATCCGACAAAAAACAATACCCCCTTTGCAATTTCGCGAAAATACGCGTGAGAGGGGGCATCGGTCTTTAAAGAAAAAGGCTGTAGAGATTTGACGTCCCCTATGTAATTTTTTCTAGTGCTGCTTGCTTAACTCTTTTCGAACGATCTTTCACTAATTTTTTCAATATATCTTCTGTTACTTTCACATTTTCTACAACTGAAGATCTAACCTCACAACTACTATCTTTTGCTAGTACTCTTATAATATCAATATGTGTTGATTTATTTCTCGCAACTTCACATCGAATTGAAACATCATTATCTTTTGACAAAATAGCCAAAATATCCGTCGAAGCACTTACATTCTGTGCAACCGCATGTCTTAAATTTATATTATCGTCCAAAGCAAACGTTTTAAGCAGTTCCTCTGACGAATTATTATTTTTAGCAATATTTAAATTTATATAATAATTATCTATTTTTGCTAAATCAGTAAGAACATGTGAAGGTGTATTTGCATTTTTAGCAACTTCTAACAAAACATAATAGTCATTATCATTTGATAGTTTCTCTAATATTTCTGCAGATACACTTTTATTAGCAGCAACCATACTTCGCACAATATTGTTACTATCTTCTGATAATGCCAAAAGTGCATCATTAGAAATATCCTCACAAACAGCTATTTTCTCTCTAACAACAGGAAATCCTACAATATATTCTAATATTTTGATATCATTTAAATTTTTCAATAATTCCTTCATGATCCTGTCCTCAAAATTATAAAAGATAAGGCAATAAATTATTCTCAAAAAAATCTAACATATCTCCCACATCATTCTGATCTCTCCACATATAATAATTCTTTGTATACCCTTGAAACCAATAAGCTATTTCTCTATTCCTTCTAGGATCACGAGTTATATCTCCAACAATAACTAACCAAAATGGTAATATTTCTTCTGATAATCCACCTGTCTCACGTATGATTTTCATAAGTCCAGGTGTGAAATACTTGCAACTTCTCTCATGCGCATTACCTCTTCCTGCTTGCATGTTCGTTGTTTCAACCCATCCGTCTTGTCTCTTTATTTCACCAAACAAAATTTTACCATTTTCCTTATTTCTAATGGCAAAATCCATGCTTATCCCCCATTCATACTTCGGTTTTCCATTTGCTTTCGTTTCACTAACATCAACATTGTAAATTTTCTCAAGAACATCATCTGGTAATGGATATGTAGAATAAATATCTCCAAACTCCTTCGGATGTCTATCCACTTCAAATTTTCCTGGATATACCGCATCCAATGCATTTTGTAAAGAAATCTGGAACATTTCCTCTGTTTTCAATGCCAATGCCCCACTTATAGTTTGCCAGTTTGCTCTCTTTCTCAATTCTGAACTTGCCATAACTTTATCTCCTTTATATTCCTCGGAATAATTCTTCTAATGAAATTTCTAAACCCTTTGCTATTTTTTCAATATTTTCAATAGAAACATTCCGTTTTCCACTTTCTACGGATGCCAAATAGGTTCTATCCATATCTATTTTTAGTGCAAATTTTTCCTGACTCATTTCTTGGTTCTTTCTTAACAGTTTCACTCGTTCTCCAAATTTTTTCTTTATCATTTTGCACCTCCAAATATTTTTTATTTTACTTTTTTGTTGCTTATATAACAACGGATTATGAGTAACATTTCTATTGACTATTGCCAAAAAATGAAGTAAAATATTGAAACATGAATGGAGGAACAGAAATGCAACCAAATAAGAATGAAACAAATGAAATTAGCGGATATTCCAAGTATCATCCAGAGGCAAAAAGTCGCCGAAAAATAAATCCGCTTAAAGATATTTATCTTCCTTTACCTTCTGAAAAGTACGATATAATTTACGCTGATCCGCCATGGGATTATGGTGGAAAAATGCAGTACGATAAAACAAGCATAAAGTCTGAAAATGTAGGATTTAAAAAAGATATTTTTATTAGCTCAGCCGAATTTAAATATCCAACACTAAAATTAAGGGAATTAAAAGAGCTTGATGTGGCATCGATTGCTGCGGATGATTGCTTACTATTTATGTGGACCACAGGGCCTCAATTAGCTATTGCCATAGAACTTGGAAGTTATTGGGGATTTGAATACAAAACTATGGCTTTTGTATGGGATAAAATGGTCCATAATCCTGGACGATATACATTATCTCAAACAGAATTTTGTCTTGTATTCAAAAAAGGCAGAATACCTACACCTAGAGGAGCTAGAAATGTTCGCCAGTTACTCACTAAACGCAGAGGAAAACATAGCCAAAAGCCAGAAGAAGTTATAGATGGAATAACAAAAATGTTTCCTTCTCAAAAGAAAATCGAGCTTTTTGCACGTAATAATTATAATGGATGGGATAATTGGGGACTTGAAATACCTGACTCTAAAATCGATATCCTTTCCCAAAAAGATGTTGAAGAAAATCAACAAATGAATTTAAAATTAGATTAATCTATGTATGCATCTTCGTCATTTGCGAAGATGCTATTTTAGTTCAAAGCATAATATGCTATAATTACAATATTCTTCCTTATTGTAATTAGGATCACTTTCTGTATATCCCACATCAAGAGCTATATTGCTATTTTCATTATACAAACCATTATTTTTCACCAAATCCATCACAGCAATTTCTGCATCCTTTTTGTTTTTCCAAACACCAACAACTTTACATAGCGGACTTGATTCACGTTCTTCTTGAACAACAAAAATACTTTCCATTCAATCACTCCTTTCAACAATTAGCCTCTCAATAGCCTCTCTCATCACTTCAGATTTTAACAAATTCATCTTTTTACAATACAACTCTAATCGCCTAAATGTTTGCTCATCCATACGAAGTGTGTACACATATTCCTTGTTATTCTTACCTTTAGGTCTTCCCACTTTTTTCATATATTATTCCTCTGTAAATAGTAATATATTAATTATAGTTTTGTATTGCAAAATTTCAAGCATATTTTTGCAACACAAAAATACTATTCTGACCAAATTATCATATATGCCCTACATTTTTGGAATAATCATCGAAATATACTTCCATTATTCTTCTATTAATCATATGCTTATTTTCAATCACTATAGCAAAAACTCCCTAATTTTCCCGACATCCTTCTAAGTAATTTTGTACCCAAACAAAAATAAGCAACTGCTTCCCTGATATCAAGCAGATACTTATCCTTAATTGATACTTCTATTCTGTTATTCTTCGTTTCTTCCATTCTGACTACTTCCTTTGACCATTAATTCATCCAATTAATCACTCTGGATGTCTTATGAGTCAAATCGTATTCTATAAACTACGAAACACAATCCCTGCTTTTCTGATTCGTAATATAACAGTAATTCTTTTCTTTCACACCTGCAATATTCTGGTCTTATCTGTCCAAATACTGCAATAATATCAATCTCCTCCTTATGACGTCATTCAATGATGACTGAATATTCAATTATTCTCCATACTCGTTCGTATAAGAAACGTAGTCCCTAATCTATCACTTCACCACGATTTGCACCGTTCTATCGCACTTCATCGCCACTTATAACTGTACCCAAAGCCCTGCCGTGGCAGATGAAAAGTATTTTTATCATTATTTTGGTTCTCCTTGTTTTGTCCCGGAAATGCCCTGTTTTGCGAGGGATTTCGGGGATTTTGTGGTTTACTCTGAAATGACGGATTGTGGCAAATCAGAGCAGAACCCTGCACGTTATTACTATCTGTTAACAGTAATATGTTATCAGAGTTTCAAATCCTTTCTTGCCCTCTTATTCTGACACGCGTTTCTTCGATAACTTTTCTTTTTTCATCATATTTTTTCTTAAACACTTCCGCCTGTTCATATACCCACGAAACATCATCATATAACGAATTTCCTCTTTCATGTTCAAACTCTTTTTCAAGTTCTTCCTTCGTCATCAAATCTTGTGAAATCAATAATGAAAACAAAACATTTCTAGCCATATTATAAAAACTCTTTGACATTCCTGGAGCTTCCTTTGGCATCTGATTCATATAAACCGTAAGCGTATCATATACCTTACATCCACGATTAATGGCGGATACTTCATCTACAATTTTATCTGGCTTTCCAAAATACGCCATGACATTCTCGATTTTATCAAGCGTGTCTTTCTTCTTTTTCTTGGCCTGAATGTATTGTTCATCTAAGGATTCGTCAAAATTAGGATATAAAAATGGTCTATATTTAAAATCTTTCTCCATCTCTCCTAACTTTATAAAACTATAACATTCCTTTTTACTATCTTGCCGACGATATAAGCCCTTCGAAATAATAAACTCTTTATCCTCCTCAGATATTTCCAAAAATATTTTTCATCAACACCAAAATACTTTGATAACTGATTTAATCTTTTCTTATCATTAATTCATTGATAAGCGCTTTCAACAATATGAATTGTAACTTTGGTTGACAGTAAGTGTCAATCTGTAACCTTTTTTAATATATGCTCCTAAATTTTTCCGCTTAATTCCTCTATCATCATTTTCTTATATCTGTTACAATAGAATCTATAAATTTTATCTATAATTTAACAAAAGACAGGTACAAGAATATGTGGGCTTATGAAGGAAATTTTTATCAAATCTATCCAATCGGTTTTTGCGGAGCACCGACTGCAAATGATGGCAAAACCGTATCGCGGATTTTAAAGTTAAAGGATTGGAGCGGTTATCTTGAATCACTCGGTGTCTCTTCTATTTTATTAAATCCTATTTTTGAATCGGATAATCACGGATACGATACCAGAGATTATAAAAAAATTGACTGTCGTCTCGGCACCAATGAAGATTTTGCAGATGTCTGTAAGAATCTTCATGCACACAATGTCAGAATCGTTCTTGATGGCGTCTTCAATCATGTCGGTCGTGGATTCTGGGCATTTAAGGATGTGCAGGAAAAGAAATGGGATTCTCCGTACAAAGACTGGTTCTGCATCAACTTTGACGGTGACTCCTGTTACAATGATGGTTTCTGGTATGAGGGATGGGAAGGTCATTTCGAACTGGTCAAGCTGAACCTTGCCAATCCAGCTGTTGTAGACTATCTTTTGGAATGTGTCAAAGGCTGGATTGATGAATTTGACATTGATGGTCTCCGTCTGGATGTCGCATACTGCCTGGACCGCAACTTTATGAAGCGTCTGCGCTCTTACTGTCAGGAATTAAAGCCTGACTTTGCCTTGATCGGGGAAGTTCTCTTTGGAGATTACAACCAGATTGTCAATGATGAAATGCTGCACAGCTGTACCAACTACGAATGCTATAAAGGCATTTATTCCAGCTTCAACAGTATGAATATGTTTGAGATTGCGCATTCTCTGAACCGTCAGTACGGACCGGAGCAATGGTGCATATATCGCGGGAAGCATTTGATGTCTTTCGTTGACAATCATGATGTGACAAGGATTGCAAGCATTCTCACCAATAAAAACCATCTTCCACTTACTTACGGACTTCTTCTTGGTATGCCGGGAGTTCCTTGCATTTATTATGGAAGCGAATGGGGTGAAGAAGGTGTCAAAGCACCAAATAATGACTATTCCCTTCGTCCATGCTTTGAGGAACCAAAGCCAAATGAACTGACGGAGCAAATTAAAAAGATGATCCATGTCAGAATCGAAAGTAACGCTCTTTGTCATGGAAGTTATCGCAACGTCGTCCTTACGAATCATCAGCTCATCTTTGAACGCAAAACAGACGATGAGCGGGTTCTGGTTGCAATCAACGCATCTGATGCACCATTTACCGCATCAAGCGGCGAACTTTGGGGAAGTATGACTGATCTTCTCATGGGAAATGAAATCCAAATGAATGGGCAGCTCGAATTACCACCATACAGCGTGCAGTATCTGAAGTAATATCGCCAGATATTTTTCTAAGCAGACCTCGCATACGATGTCCTTCCATTTAGTGAAACTGCGTTTTTCTATATTCTCTCGGAGTTATGCCATAATTTTTGGAAAACATGCTATGCTCCCCGAACAAAAATTTGAATACTTTTTATGCGTTACTAGCGTACCATTTGAAAATAAAATATCAATATCATTTGCCGAACCATATCTTGTTATTCTGGCACACATTCCATTTTTCATTATCTTCTCTTGCCCAAGGCGATCATTTTTCAGCGTACGAGTTAACAGAGGCAATCCTGGTTTTCTAATAGCTCCATTTAGAAAATCCGCATATTTTCTATTGCTCACAATAGTTCCATCATTAAACCTTACAGAAATATGATTAGCATCTATAGCTTCTATAATCTCTGCCTCTTCATTTCCACTATTTTGAATTTTTTTCTCCCCCAAATGGTTTTTTACATATGAAGACGGAGTCGCCACGCTTCCTCTACTAAAATGATACCAACTTGTTTTTGTTATTTCTCCATTTTCAAATCTCACTTGTATTTCATCACAAGAAACATATTCTATGACTTCTGCCATCATTCCATTTTTCATTTGTTTCCGTTCATGTAATCTACGATTCTTCTTTGCATGACTTGTTTCTTCTGGATGAGCGATGTTTCCTTTTAAAAAACTCTTATAATCTTTATTGTATGCAATTGCTCCATCTTCAAATTGTACTGTAAGATTTCGACAACTAGACATTTTGATAATTTTAGCTTCCATTCCATTACTCATTCTGCTTTTTTCATACAGATGTATATTTACACGCTTATTTTTTGATACAAATTCTTGAATCTCATGTTCGTCTCTCTCAAAACTTATGATATCTGCATCTTTCCCAAGAACATCCCTCAAAAATTTTTTTAGGCAAAACTCCAATGAAATTGACATAAATTTGCTATCACTCATAATGTATGTTTTTCCGTCAATTTTTGGACATCCTGGCTCTCTAAATCGGTATAGTGTTATTCCTAATTTTTCAACTAACCTATTTTTCCCTT
>OLFZ01002172.1_pt1 | contig 13869 bp, 10 predicted proteins | sample 1604861 | NCBI WGS metagenome assembly OLFZ01 (sample SAMEA3888895, study PRJEB22519) | human gut metagenome | biome: human gut; feature: human-associated habitat; material: faeces | place: Denmark | collected 2011 | reverse complement strand
AAATTACAGAATTTTCCGAAAAAAGAGTGGCATTCTGTCCTTCACATTGTTACAATAATAGTATCTGAAAATCGAAGCGAGGAGGACATGTGACATGAAGGTTTTTACAACGGACAAAATTCGTAATGTAGTTGTTCTGGGACACAGTGGGGCAGGCAAAACAAGCCTGGTGTCCGCAATGAGCAACATTGCTACCGGTACAAAGGTGCGTACGACAGAACCAGCTGCAACAACACAGACAGTGGTGCAGCCGATTCTTTGGGAAGATCACAAGATTAATATCTTAGACGCACCTGGCTCTTATGATTTTGTGGGGGAAATCGAAGAGGCTGTTGGCGTAGCAGATGCAGCAATTATTGTAATATCTGGTAAAAATGGTGTGGAGAACGGAACGCGCAAGGCATGGGCTATGTGTGAGAAATATCATTTGCCACGTATCGTATATGTTAGTGATATGGATATTGACGATGTTTCCTTTAAGAATGTTGTATTGGGATTACAGGAATTGTATGGTAAGTGCATTGCACCATTCCATTTCCCATTGCGAGAGAACGAGGAATTTGTTGGTTACGTCAATGTCATTCAGGAGCGTGCAAAACGCTGGCAGGCAGACGGTACCGTTGCAAAATCAGAAGTACCGGAATATTCAATGGAGAATCTGACCATTTATCGTGATGCATTGATGGAAGCGGTAGCAGAGACAAGTGATGAATTTTTGGATCGTTATTTTGCAGGAGAGACATTCTCTGAAAATGAGATTCGTCAGGCACTGCGTGTTAATGTATCAGAATGCACCATTGTTCCTGTTTTGATGGGATCTAACACATTAGAACGTGGTATGTATACATTACTTGCAGATATTATTAAGTATCTGCCTTCACCAGACCAGCGCAGCGCAGTTGGTATGAATCCACTGACGCAGGAGTTGTTTGAGGCAAATTATAACTTCGCAAAAGCAAAGTCTGCCTATGTCTTTAAGACTATTATGGATCCGTTTATCGGCAAGTATTCTTTATTTAAAGTAATGTCCGGTGTCATCAAAGCAGATGATGTACTTTATGATTATGCGAAGACACAGGAAATCCGCATCAGTAAACTGTATGTGATGAATGGTGCGAAAGCAGAAGAAGTTGAGGAATTACATGCCGGCGATATCGGTGCACTCAGTAAAGTGGCAGGTCTGGCAACACAGACGTCACTCTCATCCAAAGCAACACCGGTACTGTATCCACCAACCGTGATTTCTACACCATATTGTGCAATGCGTTATTATGCAGCAGATGCAAAGGATGATGATAAATTAACACAATCTCTTTTGAAGTTGGCAGAAGAAGATCGAACACTGCGCGTGGAAAATGATAGTGAAAATCGCCAGACATTGGTGCGAGGAATCAGCGAACAGCATTTACAGGCAGTGGCAGATCGTTTGAAAACAAAATATAACGTTGAGATGAAATTGGAGCCACCAAAAGTTGCATACCGTGAGACCGTTCGTGGTAATGCAGATGTGGAATACAAGCATAAAAAGCAATCCGGAGGACATGGACAATATGGTCACGTTAAGATTAAAGTTTCTCCATCAGGTGATTTGACAACTGCCTATGAATTTGAAGAAACTGTAGTAGGTGGCGCTGTGCCAAAGAATTACTTCCCGGCAGTAGAAAAAGGTATTGCCGAGGGTGTATTGGCAGGACCGCTTGCAGGATATCCAGTGGTTGGTATTCATGTAAATCTATACGATGGTTCTTCTCACTCTGTAGATTCATCAGAGGCAGCATTCAAAACAGCTGCGGCTATGGCACTAAAGGATGCGCTTATGAAAGCTGATCCTGTACTTTTAGAGCCGATTGCTTCGCTGCAGGTTATTGCGCCTGAGGATAAGGTAGGAGATGTTATGGGAGAACTTAGCAAACGTCGTGCAAAGATTATGGGCATGAATCCGCAGGATGGCGTACAGGTTGTGGATGCAGAAATCCCATATGCAACATTGTATGGATTGGGTACTGTTTTACACTCAATTACGGGTGGTGAAGCATCGTACAGCTATGAATTCCTCAAATACGAAATAGAAAATAAGGGTTAACTTAAGAAAGTCTTAAAGAGTTCCCTACTTGGAAATTAAATGATGAACCGCTACAATATGTATATGATTAATCAATACATGTTGTGGCGGTTTTTTCATGTCATAAGACAACAACCGGCATAACAGTAATTCTCTGGAGGGCGACATGGTAAACGTACTAGTTTGTGATGATGAAAAAGATATTGTTTCTGCATTGAAGATTTATTTGGAAAGTGAGGGATATGCAGTTTTTACTGCGTATGATGGAATCGAAGCACTAGAAGTTTTAGAGACAACGGAAATCCATCTTGTCCTGTTAGATGTGATGATGCCTAGAATGGATGGGATTCAGACGATGGCAAAAATTCGAGAGACCTCGAACGTACCGATTATTTTACTTACCGCAAAAAGCGAAGATACCGATAAGGTGTTAGGTTTAAATGTTGGTGCAGATGATTATGTGACAAAACCATTCAATCCGGTAGAACTGCAGGCAAGAGTAAAATCCCAGCTGCGTCGCTATATGCAGCTTGGTGGAAACCATACCGTGTTTTCTGACAAAGATGGTTTGATTACCATTGGTCCAATTGTGTTAAATGATCGCGCAAAAGAGGTGACGCTTGACGGCGAACTGGTCAATCTGACCAGAACAGAATATGATATTTTGCACCTTCTTATGTTGCATCCGGGAAAAGTTTTCTCACCGGCACAGATTTATGAGCAGGTCTGGAAGGAAGATGCCTTTGGAACGGAAAATACAGTTGCTGTACATATTCGGCATTTGCGCGAAAAACTGGAATATAATCCGGCAGAACCAAGATATGTAAAAGTAGTGTGGGGAAGAGGTTATAAGGTAGAAGACAAATAGGATTCGTGAGCCAAAAATGTCAGTATGAAATAATAGAGGAAGAAAAGCGAGGACAATGATATGAAAAATAATTGGAAAGGAAGAACGGGATTTAAGATAGCAGCCCTTGTTGTTGCGGTTATCACTGCTCTGACGACAATGCTAGGAGCAGGCATGATGTTTTTATGTATGGGTTTTCGCGGAGAATTTGGAAATCATCCAGACGTCATGGCAGAAAAATTGCAGGGACAGATGGTATCACATTATGCAGCCTATCTGGTAGAACAAGTAAAAGAGGACAAATACGAGGCATGGGAAAAACTGGAAGGATCGTCCTTAACCTACGCTGTGGAGCAGATTACGTTTGACGTTGCCGGTGAGGGAGAGGCAATCCGCGTGGACCGCAATAACCAGTTTGTGTATGGAGAACAACCGTTGATTGATTGGCTGCAAGCTGGTGGCGGTGCAGAAAAAGGTGTTTATCAGGTGGTTATAAGTGCAGCAGATACATATAATTATGACGTGACTTCCTGGCAGACCATGGTCTTTCATGAGGTATATCGTTATACGATGGATAAGGCATTTTATCTGAGTGAAAATGCCGGTGGAGATGTTCTGCAATATTTTGATTACACGGATGAGGACGGCGAAGATGTAGAAGATATCAGCGAACCAGTGGAAGATATTCTGGTGGATCGCGAAGAAATGACAGATTATGTCAATGAAAGTCAGACAAATGAAGCAACTTTGTCGAACGATGCAGGAAATGAAGGAAATAGTGCAGAAGGACTGCTCAAAGGAAACGTCCCTCCAGCGGGAACGTATACATTCTATCGTATTTATATGATTCCAAATGTGGAGGACGTATTAGAAAAAACAGGCGATATGGAGCAGTACGGAGGGGAATCCTGGTTAAAAGAAGATTATGATCAGGTTGCAAGGACTGTGGTCGGACACGGCTCTTATGTCTCCGGAAAAGAAATCATAGACAGCGCGAATCCTATCAAGTTATTTATGATGATGTATCATTTGCAAACAGATGCGGATAGTGTGAGTTTTATAAGTGGTCTAAGTGATTATCTGTGGATACCATATGTACTGACTGGCATGTTACAGACGATGCAGAGAATCTATTTACCATTCTTCTTGATATCATTGATTCTCTTTATGATTGCGTTTGGACTACTCATGACAATGTCGGGACATCGAAAAAATGATAATGAGATTCACCTTAGACGGGCAGACCGTATTCCATATGCTATCTATGGCTGTGAGGCTGTCGTTGGCGTAATGCTTGGAATTTTAGGTGATATGGGAATCGTCTATCTGTTTTCAACAAATAATCTGCAAATGGGTGAGATGATTACACTTGCCATCGCTGATGCAATACTTTGGGAGCTTTTAGCATTTGCTTTTTGTATGAGTACAGCAACACGTATAAAGTCAAAGAAGTTCTGGGATTATACGGTGCTGCATTATATTGTAGCATTCATTCGCCGCTGGCTGCTTGATCCGATCAAGAACATAAAACGTATGATTCAGGAAAATGTAAACCTTTCTGTCAGACTTGCCGTAGGACTTCTGATTCTTGGTCTTGTGGAACTTTTTGTACTGGCAGCTGTCGGTATGATGAGTCCGGGATTTTTCTTCTTCTTCCTATACAAGATCGTAGAGACTTTTGTTATCTACTATTTGGTTCTTATGGCAAAGAAATTAAAAGACGGCGGCAAACGTGTGGCAAACGGCAATTATAATGAACCGATTGATACAACACACATGATTGCGCCTCTGAGAGAGCACGGCGAAGATATCAATCATGTAGGCGAGGGAATTGCGATTGCAGTAGAAGAACAGATGAAGAGCGAACGCCTGAAAACGGAACTGATTACCAATGTATCTCATGATATTAAGACGCCGCTTACATCCATCATCAATTATGTGGATCTGATAAAAAAAGAGAATGTTTCAGAACCAACGGTAAGGGAATATGTTGATGTTTTAGATCGTCAGTCAGCGCGTTTGAAAAAATTGATTGAAGACTTATTAGAAGCCTCTAAGGCATCTACCGGAAATGTAGAAATGCACATGGAAGCTTGTGATGCGACTGTTATGATTTCACAGATTGTAGGAGAATATCAGGAAAAACTGCAAAAGAAAAATATTGATATTGTGGTAAATGAATCCGAAGTACCTGCGAATATTATGGCAGATGGCAGACATTTGTGGCGTGTTTTTGACAACATCATGACTAATATCTGCAAATACACACAGGAGCATACAAGAGTCTATGTGGATGTGACAGATGCTGGTGATGAAGTAAACATGACATTTAAAAATATTTCAAAATATCCACTGAATATTACAAGCGATGAATTGATGGAACGGTTTGTCAGAGGAGATGCCTCACGAAATACAGAGGGACATGGTCTTGGACTTTCCATCGCGCAGAGCTTGACAGAACTTATGGGAGGACAGCTTTCCATTGCAATTGATGGAGATCTCTTTAAAATTACAGTCGCTATGAAGAAGCAGGCTTAGAAGGGCTTGACAAAATACTTGGAATAACGTAAATAATCACTAAAATATTTACAAAAAAGCATAAATAATTAATAAACCAGAAGTGCAGTGTCTGTTATAATGAGTGTAACAAATAGCAGAGACTGCACTTTTTTGAATGTTCAAAAAGCGCGGAGATAGGAGTGGTATATGTCATTTACAGGGAAAATGTTTCGATTGACGGCAGGAAAAGCAGATGCTAAGCGGGATGCCAATTTAGTCGCACCGGAAGATGTGACGGCAATCTATGATGTTTCTTATGCGGGAAACGAAGATAGTTATAATCTATTGGATGTCTATTATCCTAAGGATACGCAGGGAGCTTTGCCGGTAATCATCAGCGTCCATGGCGGCGGCTATGTCTATGGAACAAAAGAGATTTATAAGTTCTATGGTATGTATTTAGCCCAGCAGGGATTTACCGTTGTCAACTTTAATTATCATCTGGCACCGAATGCCAAATTTCCGACGCAGTTGATGGAAACCAATATGGTTCTGGAGTGGATGGTAAAGCATGCCGAAGAATATCATATGGATCTGAACAATGTCTTTATGGTGGGAGATTCAGCAGGAGCACAGATGGCAAGCCAGTATGCTGCCATTGTGACCAATGCGGATTACGCAAAATTATTTCCATTTACAGTGCCGCAGGCAATTACTATACGCGCCATAGGTCTGAACTGTGGCATGTATGTCCTTACGATTGTGGATAAAGATGGCAAGGTGAATAAGATGAACAAAGCCTTATATGGCGATTATCTGGGAAAAGATTTTGATCTTTCTGATGAAAGACTGGATGTGCTTGGACATATTACAGCGAGTTATCCACCGACCTATGTCATGACGTCCTATTATGATTTTTTGAAGGAAAATGCAAAGCCTATGTATGATTTTTTGACAGACAAGGGCATTGCCTGTGTGCAGAAATGCTATGGCACAGAGGATAAAAAATATATGGCACATGTCTGCCATGTCAATATGAATCTGGAAGAGGCAAAAGAGATTAATCAGGATGAATGTGCATTCTTCCGAAAATATATGGTGTAGAAATTTGGACTACAAGAAGTCTTATATGAAAAGAAAAAAGGAAAATGAAAGACGGATACGTTTGGAAGACCAGACGTATCCGTTTTTTATACACTAGATGTTCCAATGGTATAAAATATATACACTAAGCATAGAGATAAAAGAAAATATACAAAAAATATGAGGAATTATGCAAATTTACCATATTTATGTATATAAATTACTTGAAAAATACCATACACTAAGCGCTTTGACGATAAAAATAGGTTGTGGTAGATTTCCTATTGTATAAAGTGTATAGTTTTTCTTGTATATACAGTAAGAAAGAAGCAGAGGAGATCCGCTTATGAAATCAAACAAAGAAAAGATCTATGACTTTATTCAGATGCATGATACGGCAGAACAAGAGGGAGGTGTGTCAACGACATATATCGCACAGGCGCTATCATTACAGCGAACCAATGTCAGCAGCCTTTTGAACGCCCTCGTGGAAGAGGGAAGGGTACATAAATCCAATGGCCGACCGGTTCTTTATTCTATTGCCGGTGTCAGCCGGGGGGATGAGGAAGAATGTTTTTGCAAGATGACAGGATGGCAGGGCAGTTTACAGCATCCGATCCAGTTAGCAAAGGCAGCGATCTTATATCCGGGCAGAAGCCTGAATATCCTGATCGTGGGAGAAAAGGGAACCGGAAAGAAAGAGTTCGCACACCTAATCTACGAGTATTGTCTGGTAAAACAAATTTTTTCAGCGGAAAGTCCTTTCTTACAGATGAATTGCAGGGACTATCAGGGCAGTGCCAAAGATGCCAGGGAAAAACTCATGGGCGAGCGGCAGAGTGGCATGTTAAAGGATGCAGAGAGTGGTATCTTATACATGGATAATGTGCAGTATCTGGACGGTGGACTCTTACGGGAGATCGCCTCCTACAGCGGGAAGCCCGGCAGAAAAGGGCTTTTGATCGCCAGTTGCACACCGGACGCACAGCCGGCACAGGAGGAGTTCCAGAGTGAATTTCCAATCGTTATTACAATGCCGAGAATTACAGAACGACCGATCGAAGAACGTATGGAAATGATCCAGACACTTTTTTCGACCGAAGCCTCGCGGGTAGGCAGGGAACTGGTTGTAAAGGAAGAATTGATGCGTTGTCTGCTTTTATATGAATGCCCTGAAAATTTTCAACAGTTGAAGCGGGACATCAAGATCGGTTGTGCCAATGCATATGTGAGGGAATTGGCAAATGACCGGAGGATCACCCTCTATGTCAGTGACTTTGAACCGACTATCCGTCAGGGCATATCGCGTTTCGGACAGATGCGGGAGGAGATCGAAAGACTGATCCCGGAAAACAGCATCTTTACCTTTGACGGTAGTCGGATGCGTGTTAGTGAGACAGAGACCAAAAATATTTACAGGGAGTTGCGTCAAAAGGCAAAGCAACTGGAGTCGGAGGGCATTGAGGATGAGGATATCAAGATGTTGCTCAGTACCGAAGTGGAAAGAGCCTTTGGCAGATATCAGCAAAAACTGATCCATGAAATCCGCAGCCGGAAGGAATTGGAACTCATTGTGGATGAGAAACTGATCGACCTGGTGGAAAGATTTCTGGCAAAAGTGGAGAACGCAAGGAATAAAAAGATCGATGATGCTGTCTTCTTTGGACTTTGTCTGCATATGAAAAATGTAGTGAATGGTACAAAGACAACAGAGTCCATGGATCGGCTGGAAATATCTGAGGTCGGTACCAGATACAAGCAGGAATATATGCTAAGTCTTACTTTTGCGGAGGAGGTACAGGAAGTCTATGGCAGACAACTGACCATAGACGAGGTCATTCTGATCACCATGTTCTTGTGCTACGAACCGCCAAAGCAGACGGACAAGGGGCAGACGACTATCCTCTATGCCTTTTATGGCAAGGATATTGCAGCATCCATTGTGCGTACGATCACAGAAATCACAGGGTTTGACCATATTTTTTCCTTTGAGGTATCACATCGGCAGAACGAGGCACAGATCTATGCGTCTTTGAAAAAATGTATTTTGGAGATCGAGCAAAAGCAGGGAGTTTTCATTGTCTATGACAGTGATCTGGTATCTAAGTTGGCAAAGGAGATTTCCGCAGAGACAGGTATTATGATCCGTCTTTTCCCGGCACCGGTGACGACTATGGGGATCGAACTGGCGCGAAAGGCAATGATCTCATCCAATCTGGATGCCGTCTATCGGGATGCCATGAAAAGTGTGGGAGATTTTGACACCAGCCATGAGAAATATCTCATTACTTTATGCACTACGGGCAAGGGTGGCGCGGAGGAATTAAAGACCTATATTGAGCGCTACGGTCACATGGAGGATGTGCAGATCATTCCTTTATCCATGAGCGATCCCAAAGCTTTGCAGGAGACATTTCGTGACCTGATGCGGCGAGGAACCATACTATGTGTGGTAGGAACTTTTGATCCTAAGTTGTATGGCATTCCCTTCTGTTCGATCACGGAGGTCTTTACGACACCAAAAGAACGTTTGCCGGAACTTTTGCGAAAGACCGAGTCCAAGGATTATGAGGTCGACCATCAGGAAGTTTTCAACTATCTGTCCGGGCAGTTTAGCCATGTGGAGATCAAAAAGGTAGAGACATCGGTAGAAGCATTTTTACAGGAGGTCGATCAGAAATTAAAACATATGACGCAGGATGCACAGATGGGACTCCTGGTTCACACCGCCTGTTGTATTGAGCGTTTGGCATCCGGGGAGACTTCTCCCGAAAATCCAAAGCGCAAGGCAATCCTGCATCAATATCACAAAGAGTTTCAGCAGCTGCTTCGGATGCTAAGACCGATGGAAAAAGCCTTTCATATCATTTTTAGCGACGACGAGGTGACAAACATGCTGATGATCATATATCAGATATAAAACAAAGGAGGTTACTATGAGCGAAGAATTACAGGAAGCATTGGAAGAGATTTCCATGTTGATCATTGCCAATTCTGGGGCAGCCAGATCGGCGGCATTTGAAGCCCTACAGGCGGCAAAAAAGAAGGATTTTATCCAGGCAGATCAACTGATGGAAAGCGCGGAAAAGAGTTTACAGACAGCCCATGAGGCACACCGAAAACTCTTGCAGATGGATGCAAAAGGCCAAGTGGACAGCGTCAGCATTCTGCTTTGCCATGCACAGGATCATCTGATGGGAAGTGCATTAGCCGGGGATCTTATCAAAGAAATGATCCTTTTATATAAGGAAAAATAAGGAGGGGCATATGGAAAGGAAAGTGTTATTGATATGTGCTGGGGGCATGTCAACAGGAATTCTGATGAAGAAGATGGAAAAGTATGCAGAGGACAAAGGCATAGATCTCAAGATTGATGCTGTGGGGATGTCCGCATATGAGGATTCCTACAAAAATTATGATGTCATTCTGTTAGGACCGCAGGTATCTTACAAAAAAGATGAGATCGCGCAGGTAACGCAGATGCCGATCGCCGTGATCGCAGCCTACGATTACGCCATAGGTAATGTAGAAAACATTATGAAACAGGTGGATGAAATCTATCCACAGTAATATCTGGTAAGGGTTTTTATGGAAAGGAAAAAGGAGAAGGATATGAGTAATTTATATGAAAGCAAATTCATGCAAAAAGTAAAATCCATAGGCGAAAAATGCGCGGGAAACAAAGCAATCGCAGCAGTATCTGCCGGTATGATGATGGCAATGGGCATCATCCTGATCGGCGCTATTTTCCAGTTGATCGCGATCATCCCGACTTTCTTTGGGGCGTGGACGACGGACGATGCGATCTATAACATCTTATTGGTACCATATGATCTGTCTATGGGGCTGATCTCTGTTTATATGGCATTTACCATTGCCTATTCTTATGCCAAGTCGCTCAAGATGCAGGCACTGACCAACGCATTAAATGCCATGCTGATTTTTTTGATTGTTGCAGGACCGATCAAGACCGTAGAACTGGCAGATGGAAGCAGTTTTACCGGTATTGACAACTCCTGCCTGGGTGCAGTCGGTATGTTCACAGCCATCATCATTTCACTTTGCACCGTCAAGATGGCGCATTTTTGTGAAAAGCATCATCTGATGATCAAGATGCCGGATGTCGTGCCGAAATTTTTGCAGGACACCTTTGCATCTTTGATTCCACTGGTTATCAACATCGCGATCTGGCATACGATCGGAAGCATCTGCTTGAATGTCATGACAATCTCTCTGCCATACGCGATCTCTTATCTCTTATCTGCACCGCTTGGTGCACTGACCAGCGTACCGGGTATCATCATTGTCGTATTGGTCGCAAATGTCCTCTGGACTTTTGGTATCCATGGAACAATGGTTGTTTATATCGCTATTATGGCACCGCTTATGGAGTACATAGCCAACAATGCTGAGCATGTATCTAAGGGGGAAGCCCTCGTCTTTGTACCGGTCGCTCTGTTTGGTATCATGAACTGCTGTGGCGGAACGGGAAACACCTTGGCACTTTGCGTCATGGGGCTCTTCTCCAAGTCTGAGCAGATCAAGGCAGTCAGCAAGGCGGCAGTGGTACCGGGTATCTTTAATATCAATGAACCGGCGACTTTCGGTTATCCGATCATGTATAATCCGACACTTGCCATTCCATTTGTGATCAACCCATTGATCACCATGATTATTTGCTACTTTGGCTATATGGTCGGCTTCTTTAAACCGGCATTTACCATGATTACAGCGACCCTACCGGTTGGCGTATCACCATACCTGTGTACCTTATCCTGGACCAATATCCTGATCCCGGTCATTGCCTTTATCGTGGCATGGGTGGTATATCGACCATTCTTTAAGGTATATGAGCGCGATCTGATCGAAAAGGAGCAGGAAGCAAAAGAGGTGGCTTAATGAATGCAGACTTTTTATGGGGCGGCGCGATCGCTGCCAACCAGGTAGAAGGTGCATGGAAGGAAGATGGGAAGGGAGAGTCGATCTCAGACCATATCACCGCGGGGACAAAAACGTCTCCGCGGCGATTTACCAAGGAAGTGCAGGAAGGAGAGTACTATCCCAGCCATCATGCCATAGACTTTTACCATCATTATAAAGAGGATATTGCCCTGTTTGGGCAGATGGGATTTCAGGTACTGCGTTTGTCTATTGCGTGGACACGCATCTTTCCAAAGGGGGATGAGGAAACGCCAAACCAAAAGGGATTGGATTTTTACCACGCTGTATTTGCTGAGTGTAAAAAATGGAACATCCGTCCACTGGTGACACTGTCACATTATGAAATGCCTTATCACCTGTGTCAGGCTTATGGCGGGTGGCAGAATCGTAAAGTCATAGATTTCTTCCTGCGTTACTGCCAGACGGTTTTTACAGAGTATCAGGATGAGGTCGATCTGTGGCTGACCTTTAATGAGATGAATACCTTAGTCAGTCGTTTTGGAACACTTCTGGGGGCAGGAATGTTACCGGAAGATGGAACAGATATGTTTGGGCTCAGCCGTATGCAGACGCCGGAGACGAGCGAGGAGATGCAGGCGCGTTTTCAGGCACTTCACCATCAGTTTGTGGCAAGCGCAAAGGCGGTAGCCTTAGCCCACGAGATCAATCCGAAAAATCGGGTGGGCTGTATGTTATCTGCGGCAGGGGTCTATCCTTATACCTGTGCGCCGGATGATATGTTAGAGGCACAGTGGCAGATGAAAAAAAGCAACTGGTTCTGTGGGGATGTCTGCATCCGCGGGGAATATCCTTATTATATGGAGCGTTTTTTTGAACAAAATGGAATTGCCATTGTCAGTCAGACAGGGGATGCTGACATTTTAAAAAAAGGCTGTGTGGATTTTTTCAGTTTCAGTTATTACACCTCGCGCTGTGTGACGCGGGATAAAGAGGTACAAAAGACCGCCGGAAATATGATGCTGGGTGTGCAAAATCCTTATTTGCAGGCGAGTGAATGGGGCTGGATCATTGATCCTAAGGGGCTGCGCTATCTGTTGAATGCCATTTATGACCGTTACCGGATCCCAATCATGCTGGTAGAAAATGGTCTGGGAGCGATCGATCAGCTGACAGAGGACGGCTATATCCATGACGATTACCGGATCGCCTATCTCAAAGCGCATATTGAGCAGATGAAGGAAGCCATGAAAGATGGTGTCAATCTGATCGGTTATACGCCGTGGGGCTGTATCGATCTGGTCAGTGCCAGCACAGGAGAGATGAAAAAACGCTATGGCTTTATCTATGTGGATCTGGATAATGGAGGTAAAGGATCCGGAAAACGTATAAAGAAGGATTCCTTTTACTGGTACCAGAAGTGTATTGCCAGCCATGGCGAGGACTTATAGAAATAAGAGGGTGGATAGTATGGTTACAAAACAAGTGGAATTTATCAATAAGACAGGACTTCACGCAAGACCGGCATCGGATTTTGTCATGCTGGCAAAGAAATATGAGTCAAAGATCACCATCTGCAAGGAAGGCGGAGAGCCGGTCAATGCAAAATCGGTTGTACGTCTTTTGGCAGAAGGAATCGGGCAGGGAACAAAAGCGGAACTTGCAGCAGAAGGCGTGGATGAGGCAGAAGCGATCGAGGCTTTGGCTGCCTTGGTTGCCAGTGGATTTGGAGAATAAGGGGACTGTGACTATGGGCGAGAAACAGAAGTTTTTGTGTGGAAATGCCGTATCCAAAGGCATTGCGATCGCAAAAGCATATAGATATGAACCATTGGATCTGAAGGTCAGCAAAAGCAAGTGCGACAAGGAGAAGATAGAAGCCGAGTGTCGGCGCTTTCAGTTGGCAAGGGAGCAGGCAAAGGAGGAATTGCAGGTACTTTATGCTGCTTTGGAGAAAGAACACCCGGATCAGGCGAAGATCTTTGTGGCGCATCAGGAAGTTCTGGAAGATGAAGAAATGACCGAGGAGACGGAGAATGCCATAAAAGAGGATTGTCTGACGGCTGAAAGTGCAGTTGATACAATGTTCAACCAGTATGCCGATCTCCTAAAGCAGGTGGAGGATCCCCTGATCGCAGGCAGAGCTGCAGATCTTTTGGATGTTAAGGCGAGAGTGCTTCGTCTTTTACTGGGAAAAGAAGAAAAAAGACTGGATCATTTTGCTGAGGATGTGATCGTGGTGGCGCATGACCTTTTGCCGAGCGACACTGCCAATCTGGATCGCGACCATGTCAAAGGTCTGATCACGGAAGTGGGTGGTTCCAATTCGCACTGCGCGATCTTAGCCAGAAGTTTTTCACTTCCGGCAATACTGGGAGCAGAAGATGCCATGACGCAGATTCAGGACGGACAAGACCTGATCCTGGATGGTCTGACCGGTCAGATATGGCTGGATGTTTCCAAAGAAGAAAAAGAGCAG
>OLFZ01002158.1_pt1 | contig 14000 bp, 15 predicted proteins | sample 1604861 | NCBI WGS metagenome assembly OLFZ01 (sample SAMEA3888895, study PRJEB22519) | human gut metagenome | biome: human gut; feature: human-associated habitat; material: faeces | place: Denmark | collected 2011 | reverse complement strand
GGCATTGCAGCAGTTGAAGGATGCTCACAAGGCTGGTGATGTTGCAGCCATCGATTCAGCTATCAACAACTTGAACACCGTGATGCAGGCAGCTTCTCAGCAGATGTATCAGGGCGGTCAGCAGGCAGGTCCTCAGGGTGCTCAGGGTGGTCAGCAGGCACAGGGTGCTAACGATGGCGCTCAAGATGTTCAGGACGCTGACTTCGAGGAGGTCAAGTAAGGTCAATAAAAATGACATAGAAATAAAACAAATATTATTGGGAAAGCCGTGTAACTCAATGAGTTGCACGGCTTTTTCTATTTCTTAACAATTCTAAAGTTTTTTGGTTGTCTCAGAAAAATTACCAATAGTTGCCACTATGCGAAGTTCATAAAAAAATACATGATTCAAAAATAAGAAAGTTAGTATTATGGCAACAGTAAAAGTAAAATTCAGAGCATCCTCAGTGCCAAGAAAGGAAGGCACATTGTATTATCACCTCATCCACCAGCGCAGTCTGCGCTGGATTAGTACCAACTATCATGTCTTTCCAGACGAGTGGAACGACAAGAAGTCGGCTATCATTGTTTCTAACCGCAACAACCGACAGGCACATCTACAGCTCATCCAGTCACAAATAGATTGGGAAATGAAGCAGATGCAACGTATCATCCGTGATAAGTATGCAGAGGGCATCCCTTATTCCATTGACGACATAGCCAAGGAGATACAGCAGTTGCCACCCAGCCAGAGCGTCTTTACCTTCTTCCGCCAACAGATTGCCAAGAAGGAGCAGATGCAGTGCATCGGCACCAGGAATAACTACGCCAATGCCGCCAATCGCTTCATGGAATTTCGTGGCAATGAAGACCTGACCTTCTCTCAGATGACCAGCGAGATGATGGAAATGTATCAGGCATGGCTATGGAACAGAGGTGTTGGACAAAACACCGTATCCTTCTATCTGCGAACCCTGCGCACCATTTACAATAAAGCAGTGGAAGTAGGCCATGCGCCAGCCAAGGACATTTTTTCCCATGTTCAAACAAGTAACGTGCGAACCGCCAAACGAGCCATTACTGTAAAGGATATTCGCAAGATAGAAAAGTTGGACTTGCCAAGAGGTTCATCCCTTGACAAGGCACGAGACCTGTTCCTGCTCAGCTTCTATCTGCGAGGCATGGCATTCGTGGATATGGCATTCCTGAAGAAGACAGACCTGAAATGTAGTTTGGTGAGTTATAACCGTCGCAAGACCCACAAAAATATCAATATCGAGTGGATGAAACCGATGCAAGCCATCATCGACAAATATGCCAAGCAAACCAAGGATTCACCCTATATGCTACCTATCCTGACAGGAAAAGAAGATACACCCTACTCTGCATACAGAAAAGTTGAGCATAACACCAACTACAACCTGAAGAATATCGGAAAGATGATAGGCTTGAAGATACCGTTGACCACCTACGTGGCACGCCACACTTGGGCAAGCGTAGCCTTGCACATGAACATACCGGTAGCCACCATCAGCGAGGGAATGGGACATAATTCATATAAGACAACACAAATCTATCTGGAGTCAATAGACGTAGCAACCATCAATGAGGCCAACAAGAAAATCATCCAACAGGTGATTACTGCCCGTTTTTAGAGCAAAAAGCGGTGAATACGCTAGCATAGAAAAGAGTTATCAGAACAGGTTATTGCTTTTAGACCTATTCTGATAACTCTTTTTTTATATATAAGAAAAGTGTACACCTTTGTAAAGGAACTATCATAAATTCACCCACAAAACCACTTTGTGGAAATGTTTAGCAAACTTCGCCCATTCTTATTAGGAATGATATAACTAATTGCAAAAATACTAATTTTCCCTGAATTATCTGTCAAATTTTATCATTTTTTGTATATAGCTCCCAAAATATACTACAAATGTTTAGCTAATCGGCATTATATGCTTCCTCAAAATTGCGGATTTTCGTTTGTTTCCGAATGCTTTGCCCATTCCTAATAAGAATGAGCAACGAATGTAAAAAAATAAGCATGTGCAAGATTATATCGACTAATGCTCATAAGATATTAAGATTATGCATAATTACATAAAAGTAGCTAGGCTTCCTCAATCATCATGTATGGTTGTAGCCAAGAACATAAAGTAGAACGAAAATATGACGCAGGATTGCTTGAATTCACCTTCTACAGCCGACGTAAGCAAGCGCTTACCAAAGGGCATCAACATTACTGGGGCTGATAAAAAATCGGATCCAGGTATAGAAGGAATGCCTTGGGGTTATCTGTTTATCCATAACAAGACAGCACAGGTTTTTGAGAAAGAAATGGAAACCTATAATAAGAAAAATCCCAATTCTTCCCATGCTTGTTTTATCCATCGTTCTTTCACATACAGACAAAAGAACGAGAACGGAGGAGTAAAGAAAGAACTGAAGCCAACCATTAGCGGACTTGTATTCTTGCAGGGCGAAACTGGCGACTTGCAAGATTTTCTAAGAGCATATTACCCACAATACCATTTAGTAAATGACAGATGCAAGGGTGTACCTGCATCTATTAGCAATAAGGTGATGCAACCTTTCATGACTGTCCTGAAAGACAATCCTGAGAGAGTGACCTTTCTTAGAGACCCATTCGAGAAATTTGCCAAAGACCATGTAAAACTACGTGTGAAAACAGGCATTTTCAAAGGATGCGAGGGATACATCGTCCGTATCGACCGTGACCGTCAGCTCGTCTTTGACTTCGGAGGCTACGCTGTAGCCATTCGTGGATTATACAAAGAGGACTTTGCAGTGGTGGAAGAATAAGGCATGGACTTGATGATAACGTATATCACCAAGTCCACGAACACTAATCACAACTCTTCTATCCACCCGAATACGGCATGAGCATCCAGGCAAGGACATTCCTTAGGCGAAGTACCCGGCAAGTCACGATGCCCCACAATCTTCGCTTTCGGAAAGAGCTTGTGCAGATTGATGAGCAAATCAGCGATTCGCTCCTCCTGCTCTTTGGTGAGCGTATTGGCAGGTTTTCCATGCTCATCAAGACCTCCCTCATAGCAGATGCCGATACTGCATCTATTATAAGGTGCACAATGAGCACCCACTTCCAGCAACATTCTGTGCTGCGTCTTCTTCCCATCCTTACGGATATAGAAGTGATAGCCAATGCCACGGAAGTGACGAGCCAGATGGTCACGGAGCAACATCTCCTCCGTATAGTCTCGGTCACATCTCGTAGCCGAGCAGTGAATAACGAGGTATTTCACCTCCTCTTCCGTCATCATTTGAAGTCTTCTCATGATATTTATACATTATAAATTATACATTGTACATTATAAATTATACATTGTACATTATAAATTATACATTATAAAATGTTTGCGCACGAGCTTACTCCCAGTGCCGTCAGGGCAGCGATGATAGCTTGAACGATAGCGTTAGCGATTTGAATCCAAGAAATCTTCTTGGTTCCCGAATTTTGATTTTCATTGAGATTGATCATAATAGTAAATGAAATTAAAGATGAAACATCAGTTAGATAGCAAAGAGGTGGCTGCACCCTGCCCTAAGCTGGGCACAGCCGATGGATTACTCCTACATTCCCACGTCTTCTCCTCCAGGGTTGCTGCCGCCACCAGTGCTGTCACCACCAGATGGGGTCGTACCACCATCGCCCGATGGCTTGTTGCCACCGTCACCCTCGTCCTTGGTAGGCTTCTTCTTCGCAGCCTCCAGGTCAACGGTAGTCTCGTTCGCCTTTTCAGCCTTGAGCAAGGCAGCTTGACCAGCACGGCTTGCCACGAGCTTGAACTCAGCTTGTCCAACAAGATTCTCAAAGTCCACACCAGGGTTGAACTTGATGTTCACCGACTTGATGTTCTCCTCGCTAAACTTCTCCAGCGACTCCGCACCCTCACAGTTGATGGAGATGCCAAAGACACCAAACTCACCGAGCTTAATCTTGTTGCCGTTGAGCAGTTGCTCTACAATGCAGTCGCACATGTCCGACAGGATGGCTTTCACCATACCTCGGCTGTAGCCAGCGTTGTGTGAAGCAATGTGCTTGCAAAACTTGTTCAAGTCCCAGATTTCACGAACTTGGTTCTTGGCATAAGCCTTTTGAGGCTCCTCTGGTTTGATAGGATTACCCATCATGTAAATAGAATACTCAATCATAATCGATTCCTTTCTTTTAAATTGTTAATACAAAAATTGTCAGCTACTCCAAACTTCGAATGTCGAGCACCCCGGGTATTGAATTCTTCACTCATCACTCTTCGTTCTTCGTTTAAGCTGTTGCAAAGATACAACATCTGCGGTCCGAAAACAATTCCGTTGAAAGGCATTGAAAAACGTTGAATATCTATTGAAAAAGGTTAGGAAAATCAAGAACCAATCATAGGAAACAAGCCATTTTTTACCCTTTTACCTTTTTACTTTTTTACCTTTATACGATGTCAGATGTAACTTTCAATATATACGGAGGCAATAACCAAATCCTCCCCAACGCTACAAAGGCAGAGCAAAACTTCTATGGCGACCAGTTCGCAGAGAAGACGCTTGCCAAGGATGGCGAAGCACCTCAACCTCTCACAGAGGAAGAACAGGCCTTATCTATATATATAAATAAGGTGGAATCCTTGCGAGGCTACATCACCCTCCTTCGCTCCTGCAAGACAGCGAGAGACCTGGGCGAGGTGGTGGCAACCATGCGACAGCAAGAGCCTACCCTCACCGATGAGCTGATAGTGAAGCAGAGTTTCATTTCCCTTCTCCTTCCCTTCGTTCCGAAATGGGAGAAAGGACAGACCATCGACAACATCCGGGTGGCAATCAATACTGCCTGGACAGCCCGCAAAAAGACTATCCGTCAAGCAGGTCGCTAAAACACCCCCCAAAAAGTATCTTAAGATACATGAGCAAGTATCCTAAGATACTTCGCCAAGTATCCTAAGATACTTTGGAAAGTATCCTAACCTTCTTTCTAACATTAAAATTTTGAAAATGGCAGATACATCATTTGATATCAACAACGGAGCCAATCAAATTGCTCCCAATGCAATGACTCAGAACCAATATTTCTATGGTGAGGAATTCGCTCGCAAAATATTGGGAAGCAAGGATAAGCCACTTAGTCTGGTAGTGCTCGGTGCTGGAGTGGATGCCACAATAGGCTTGCCGACATCAGCCGACCTTATACCTCGCATTGTCGATTTCTTGGAAACCGACGAAGGCAAGACGCTTGATGCCATTTTGCGCAAGGCAATAGGCAGAGTACATTTCCATTTCGACAAGTTTGTGAGTACAGCCATCGACCGTTTGGCAAAGGACTTGGACAGGGAGATTGTTTCCATTTGCCATAATATCAACGACGAACTTGCCAACAACGCAAGCCTTGATGAGTCACAACGCAAGTTGGGTATGCTTATCGTTCGCCTTTTCAAAAAGGTGTTGGACTTCAAGAAAGGAGCAGAGATTGATGCCGAGACGATGAACTTGATAGAAGAGGTGTTTGATACGGTTGTAAAAGATGACAGCATCATAGATTTAAGCCATCTCAACTATACCGACACATTTAAGAACATCATCGTGGAGATACTTCAGAAAAGCATCCATGAGTCGAACAATCCCATCTTGCGCCATATCTATAAGAATATGCTCGATATAGAGCAACTGCTCGCAGGGTATTTCTATGGATTTTATACGGGGCAAAACAGTTATATCCGCGATTATCTATACATATCCTGGATTCTATGGGCATACTTGGTAAGCGAGGAGCAGCGAAAGGCGCAAGAGAATGTGGCTGTAAAGAACAAAGACAACCACACTATTTACGACCAATTGGAAGGAAAAGACTGCCAAGTCATCACGTTCAACCATACATCGTATGCTTCCCAAGCCTCTCCGACTGCTCTCTATTTCCATGGCTCACTCAAAGAGTATGTAGATGTAGAGAACAAGAACGATTTTCTGCATGATGATTTAACGACCATTGATTTAGAAGATTTTTTCAAGAATCAACTTGCAGCCGAGATAAGTTTTGATCCAGACCACAAGTCTATACCCATCCCATCATTCTTGCCACCATTAAAGTTGCGCCCTGTCATATCCAAGCATTACATTGATACATGGTATCATGCTTCTCAGATGGTACTGCGTGCAAGTAAGATCATCATTCTTGGCTATTCATTCTCTTCTGCCGACAACTATTTCTGTGATATGTTGCGAGAGAACCACGATGCACAAATCATCATTATCGACAAGAACATGGAAACAGCAAGTCGCAATGTGTGTCGTTGCCTCCAGTTGGATGCCAATCGCTACACCAAGCAAATAAAGGATGGGCATGAGATACGTAAATACAACAATCGAGTGACGATTATTGGAGCAGACTTGTCGGATGTGAATTTGGATGATGTGGAACTTTAGAATAACCTCCTCATTCGAGTGACGACTAGTGCAGAGCGATACTGCAATGAGGAACAAAGAGATTGTTAAAATAAAAATGGTTACGTAATGAAGATTTTCTCTTGATTTCTTGGTGATTACGAAATAAAATCGTATTTTTGTCGCTATATTAGCAATAAAAATGTATGATTATGGCAAACGACAATAATATACAGCCTATGGCTGATGATTCTCAGATAGTGCTCTATCAACCAGATGAAAGCATTTCTCTTCAAGTAAAAATAGAAGAAGATACGGTATGGCTTACGCAAGCTCAAATGGTTGAACTTTTTGGTTCTAGTAAAGCTAATATTAGTGAGCACATTACTAATATTTATCAGCAAGGAGAATTGGTGCAGTCGGCAACTGTTCGGAAATTCCGAACAGTTAGAAAAGAAGGCAATCGTATGGTTACACGTAATATGGATTACTAAGGAATGCAACGACTCATGGATGAGCATGACAGCCTATTCCCCGATAATCATATAGATATTAGAAAATGGTGTAATGAGTCTCATGACCGCTGACTTATCATAGATGCCAGCCTCTATCATTGTGGTCATTCATTAAACGCCAATGGCGGTCATAAGATTTCCGCCATAACCCTGATGGGCACCTCCCCTGAGGTAATCCTATCAAAAGTAGAATAAAAACAATATTCCTCATTCGAGCGACGACCAGTGCAGAGCGATACTGCAATGAGGAACAAAATATAAAATCATGAAATCTTATTTCTCAATAAAGCCAGGAGCAACCTTCTTTTTAGGTAGCTCCCAGCTCCTCGTCTATCATAAAGACGATGCTATATTGGGACAAGAAACATTATAATTTTATGATTGTAATTCCAAATAAGAACTTCACAGCTGATAGCATCCGCTTGGTTCAGCTACTCAATAGCACAACGAAAGTCAATATGCTGAAAGCATGTGACAAGCTCGATTTATACGTAAGTCCTAACTTGAAGAAGGATGAGACTGCTAGGCGAATAGCACAGGAGATGTTGGATAATCCAATCGAAATCTTGAGCCGTTTGAACAAGCAGGAACTCCAGATGGTAGATGAGTTTGTAAAAGGCGATGCCAACACCTACGTGGTACGCAAGATGCGCAAGACCCAGTACAAGCTTCAGAAACTATTCTTGGTAGCAACCTACGAGGATAAGGAGAACCAGGAATGGCACATGCTGATGCCATCAGAGTTAACCAAAGCCTTATCCACCAGTCTCAACTTTTATTTGGATATGGCCTACAAAGGCGTCAAAGCCCCATCTGCCAAGCAACTCCGCATGATGTCCGCCTTAGGTCAATTCTTAGGTGGAAAGGAACTTTAATGATTTGTCATTAAAAAGCAAAAGGTAAATTTATAGATAATTTATGGTATTTAATAACATTGACGAAATGTTTATGTTGAAGCTAGATTATTAAATAAGTTTTATTATGTCATTACTTGAAGATATAACAGAAAAACGTAAAGATATTCATGCTGATAGCTATGATATGTCTGTAGGTGAAATTATCAATATGTATAAAGACGGTGATTTGGATATTCATCCTGAATTTCAACGTTTTTTTAGATGGTCTGATTCTCAGAAGACTCGTTTGATAGAATCTTTATTGCTTAACATTCCAATTCCTCCCATTTTTGTATCACAGAGGATAGATGGAGTATGGGATGTCGTCGATGGCTTGCAAAGATTGTCATCTATATTCCAATTTGTAGGTATTTACAAAGATGAAAATGGTTCCGTTATGCCGCCTTTAGTTTTGGAGGGTACTAAACTTTTGCCGAATTTAAATGGGAAAAAGTTTGATGATTCAAATGAGGATATCTCCTTTTCTCCTGCAGAACAAAGATATTTGAAGAGAGCCAAGATTAGTTTTAATATATTGTTGACAGAAAGTGATCAAAGCAGCAAATACGAATTGTTTCAACGATTAAATACTGGTGGTACTGCTTTATCTGATCAAGAAGTTAGAAATTGTATCATGGTTATGACAAATCCTGAATTGTTTAACAAATTGTCTACTTTGTCTAACTCGACTGATTTTGTGAATACAATAAGTATTAGTGACAAACAGCATGAAGAGCGTTATGATATGGAATTAGTGACTCGTTTTGTTTGTTTAAGACACACTGATATTGAGACTGTTAAGAGAGTAAAAGACTTTGGAGATTTTCTAGATGATTGTATTGTTGAACTTTTTAATTCACAAGAAATAGATTGGGAGAAAGAGTTCTCGATTTTTAATCGAACATTCCATACAATCAATGATGCGTTGAATGATCAGGCGTTTTGTAAGTACATGCCAGAGAAACAACGTTTTAGAGGCGGCTTTAATATTGGTGCTTTTGAAATAATTGCAATAGGTTTAGGATGGCTAGATGGTAATGTTCCTGATAATTTTGATTTGCAAGAAAAAGTAAAAGCTTTATGGGTGAAGATAGCACATGATAATTTGTCATGGAACGGTAGTAGTGCTTCTGGTCGTTTGGGTAAAACTTTAGAATTAGCAAAATCTTTCTATGAAAATTAGAACGAAGACAGAATTATTGGATAGAATCGATAAGGATAGTGTATGGAGAAAACATGAAATAATTAATCTCCAAGGCACAGTTCTTAGGAATACTAATAATAAAAAGGTTATGCCGATATTAAAATCTTTGGTTTTGGTATCATATTCTCATTGGGAAGGTTTTGTGAAAGCGACTTCTAGTTTTTATCTTAGTTTTTTGCAGGTACAGTCTTATCCGAGTAACCAATTGTCTGTTCGTCTTTTAAGTTCTCTATATTTTTGGAATGATCAAAAAAAGCCGAAGAAAGTTCAAGATTCTATTTCTAGATATGAGGACTTGATTAAAGGAAATCAAAGAGAGTTTTCTTTTTACATAGATGATATGTGTAGTACTGAGAGTAATCTGAATTATGATGTATTATCAAAAATTATGTCTAGTATAGGCTTAGATAGCACCTCATTCTTGCTAGAGAAACCATTTATAGATGAAAGGTTACTTAAGTTTAGAAATAAATTTGCACATGGTGATTATTCTTATGATGGTGACATGAATATAAATGAGGCTATTGAAATTTCTAAGAAAGTTTTAGAGCTTATGGCTATGTTTAAAACTGAGTTAGAGAATGCTATTGTTGCAGAAAGTTTTAGGCGGTCCCATCCCGCAAAATCTGGCGAAGACCTTTGATGGTCCGTCAACCTTATAGCGTAGCGGTTCTGAGCACCGGAGGGCGGTTACATCCCTAATCCCTATGGTAGGGATTTAGGGCTTGGGTATAGGGTAAGGACCCTCCCGCTGGGGAGGGACAGGTGGGGCAAAAACAGCACTAAGGGCGGTTACATCCTCTCGTTCCTGAGGAAAGAGAGGCTTGGTGAGAAAAGTGGAGCTCTCCTTGCAGGAGAGACGGAGAGGTAGAAAAACTCCTTCTTTAACGGTAAGGAAGGACGGGTAGGTTTTCGAAAAAATAACACTATGATGATGAATAATTTCAAAGATATAAAAGTAGCAGTAACTAGTACCGGTACGATGCCAGTCTGGATACTGTAGAGAATGAAGTTTATACATTTAATATTTTTCCAAGAAATAAATACACAAAACTTATGAGAGATAGAAACAATCAGAATGGCTCTTCTCAGACGCCATACTCTGGGATACTATATAAACTCAAAGTATCCCTCTTTGCGAATAAATTGACGAATTGGTATTTTTCAAAGGCAACCCTGCCATATTGGTGCATTCTCGCCCTCGATAGCATTGCTATCGTCATAGCGGGTATGATAGCAACCTATATCGCAGAAGGAGGCGAGGTGATAGCTTCCCATTTCTGGAACTATCTCCTCATGTTCGTCTGCTCCCTGCCACTCTTCGTGGTAGGTATGCGTATGTTCCATACCTATTCCGGCATCATGCGATTCTCGTCATTCGTTGACCTGCTCCGCATATCCGGTGCCCTCGTTGTCGGTTTCATCTTGAATTGCGTACTTCTCCAGGTGATGCCAGCAAATATCCTTTGCGAGATTACCACAGAATCCATTGTCGTTATGCTCTTCATATCCATGATAGAGATGTGGACAATGCGAATCCTCGTGAAGTATATGTACGATTCCAGTTTCTCTGCCGAAAGCAAGACGCCGGTCTTCATCCTTGGAGTAAGAGAAGGTGGTATCTCCCTGGCAAAGTCCATGCGCAACGACCATCCTTCCCAGTATATCGTCAAAGGATTCACTTCAGAAGAAACCACTATGGTAGGCAAATTCCTGCTGGGTTGCGAAGTCTATTCCTATGATGAGACTTTGATAGGCGTCATGCACAAGATGAATGTCAAGACCCTCTTCGTAAGCCCTCTGGTCACAAAGAAGTTCCTGGAGAAGCAGGATATGATAGACAAGCTTACCGCAGAAGGTATCAAGATTATGATGATGCCGAAGGCACAGAGCTGGGACGGCAAGTCAAACCTCCGTCATCAGATGATGCGTGAGGTGGATATCGAAGATCTTCTTCCACGAGACAAAATCGAAGTGGATATGAATGCGATAGGAAAACTCCTCAGCGGTCGCACCATTCTGATTACGGGAGCAGCCGGAAGTATTGGTTCCGAGATGGTAAAGCAGATTGCCATCTATAAGCCACAACGTCTGATTCTCGTTGATGAAGCTGAGACCCCAATGCACGATGTCCGCCTCTTCATGAACAAGAACTATGCCGATATCCCATGCGAAACCATCGTAACCAGCATTACCAATGCCACCCGTATGGAGCGCATCTTCTCCGAGTATCATCCAGACTATGTATTCCATGCCGCAGCCTATAAGCATGTACCGATGATGGAGGACAACCCATCAGAGGCAGTGCAGAATAATATATATGGTACGCGCGTGATAGCCGATATGGCTGTGAAGTACGGCACCAAGAAGTTTGTGATGATCTCTACCGATAAGGCTGTGAACCCAACCAACGTGATGGGTTGTAGCAAGCGAATCTGTGAAATCTATTGCCAGGCATTGAACAAGGCGATTGTGGATGGCGAGGTAAAGGGCGTCACCCAGTTTGTCACTACACGATTCGGCAATGTCTTGGGAAGTAACGGTTCCGTTATTCCAATCTTCAAGAAGCAGATAGCGATGGGCGGTCCTATCACTGTCACCCATCCTGACATCATCCGTTTCTTCATGCTCATTCCAGAAGCCTGTAAGTTGGTATTAGAGGCAGGAACCATGGGTAAGGGAGGCGAGATTTTCGTCTTCGATATGGGCAAGCCAGTCCGCATCGCCGATTTGGCAAAGCGTATGATAGCCCTTTCGGGAGTAGATGGCATCGACATCAAGTACGTTGGACTCCGAGATGGAGAGAAACTCTTCGAGGAAGTTCTGAACGATAAGGAAGCTACGATTCCAACCCATCATCCAAAGATCATGGTAGCCAAGGTTCGTGAGTATCCATACGAGTTGGCACGTAAGAACGAGGAAGACCTCTATCAGCTCTCCTTCACCTACGATGATATGGCAATAGTGAAGAAGATGAAGGAGATCGTGCCAGAGTACAAGAGCCAGCACTCAAAGTACAGCGAGCTTGATGCCTAGTAACAAACAATCATTAATCAATAATAAATAATCAATAGATAAAATGTTATTACTCATATTAATATTAGTCGGAGTCCTCTCTGTCATAGCCCTCCTCATCATCCTTTGGGATTTCTTCAAGCATGGAGGTGCAGCGATTCTGGACCCGGAGCATCCCGGTAGAATCATTACCCAGAAGGTAGCGAAGAACAGAAAAAAGAAATAGTCACGCAGATTTGGATTTCCCTTCGGCCGCCGATTTTCAATTCGCAGATGATGCCGTTTTCCTGGCGAGACCTTTGCTCATAAATCTATCAAGCAGTCCCCAGCAACAACCCAGCGGTCCCATCCCGCACAACCTGGCGAGACCTTTGATGGTCCGCCAACCTTATAGCGTAGCGGTTCTGAGCACCGGAGGGCGGTCACATCCTCTCGTCCCTGAGGGAAGAGAGGCTTGGTGAGAAAGGTGGAGCCTTCTTTAATGGTAAAGAAGGACGGGATGATTTTAGAAAAAAAACAAAACACAATATCATGATGAATGATTTTAAGAATATAAAAGTAGCAGTAGCCGGTACCGGCTACGTAGGTCTGAGCATAGCAACGCTATTGTCTCAGCACCATCATGTAACAGCAGTAGATGTAATCCCAGAGAAGGTGGAGAAACTCAACAATAAGATTTCTCCAATTCAGGATGATTACATCGAAAAGTATTTGGCTGAAAAGCCATTGAACCTTGTGGCAACCCTTGACGGCAAATCAGCCTATAAGGATGCAGACTTCGTAGTGATTGCTGCACCAACCAACTACGACCCAGTGAAGAACTACTTCGATACAACCCATGTAGAAGAAGTCATTGATCTGGTTCTGGAGGTAAACCCAGATGCAGTGATGGTCATTAAGAGTACAATCCCTGTAGGTTACACCCGCAGCCTCTATTTGAAGTATGCCAAGAAGGGCGTGAAGAAGTTCAACCTTCTCTTCTCTCCAGAGTTCCTTCGTGAGAGCAAGGCACTCTATGATAACCTTTACCCAAGCCGTATCATCGTAGGCTATCCAAAGATTATCGAGCGCCCTGAGTTCGAAGAGGAGAATGAGGCAATCAGAAAGGTGACCAATGTAGAAAAGATGAAAGAGGCTGCCAAGACCTTCGCATCTTTACTTCTTGAAGGCGCAATTGGTCATAATGGCGACACTAAGCAATTGGATTCTTCACTCTTCACTCTTCATTCTTCACTTGAAAAGAACATCCCTGTTATTTTCATGGGCATGAAGGAAGCCGAGGCAGTTAAGCTCTTCGCCAATACCTATCTGGCACTCCGAGTAAGCTACTTCAATGAGTTGGATACATACGCTGAGGTAAAGGGACTCGATACCAAGGCTATCATCGATGGCGTAGGTCTTGACCCACGAATCGGCACCCATTACAACAACCCAAGCTTCGGCTATGGTGGTTATTGCCTGCCAAAGGATACCAAGCAGCTCCTGGCAAACTATGCTGATGTTCCAGAGAATCTGATAGAGGCAATCGTAGAGAGCAACCGTACCCGTAAGGACTATATTGCTGATGCTGTTCTCCAGAAGGCAGGTTATTACAGCTATGCCGATGCCAACAGCTATGATGCCAGCAAGGAGCACAGCTGCGTGATTGGTGTCTATCGCTTGACCATGAAGTCAAACAGTGACAACTTCCGCCAGAGTGCCATCCAGGGCATCATGAAGCGTATCAAGGCAAAGGGTGCAGAGGTAGTTATCTATGAGCCAACCTTGGAAGAGGGCAGCACCTTCTTCGGTAGTAGAGTTGAAAATAACCTCGAGATCTTCAAGGCACAGAGTCATGCCATCATCGCCAATCGCTATGATGCTTGTCTGGATGATGTGAAGGAGAAGGTATATACTAGAGATATTTTTAGAAGAGATTAATTATTATCAATACTGCGTTGAATTAATATTTAATCGTCTGTAAATCAATAACTTATATTA
>OLFZ01002155.1_pt1 | contig 14037 bp, 10 predicted proteins | sample 1604861 | NCBI WGS metagenome assembly OLFZ01 (sample SAMEA3888895, study PRJEB22519) | human gut metagenome | biome: human gut; feature: human-associated habitat; material: faeces | place: Denmark | collected 2011 | reverse complement strand
GCTCTGATGAACTTGGAAAACTAAGAAAGAATCTTAACCATCTGCGTGAAAGTCTGCAGAAAATAGTCGGGGAAATGAGTTCTGACGCTTCCGTCCTTGGAACATCATCTTCTGAAATGACCAGGATATCAGAAGCCATAGATACCAAGGCAAGCAATGTTCTTGATAAACTGATTTCTGTTTCATCTGCATCCGAGGAGATGGCTGCAACATCTCAGGAAATCTCATCCAACTGTAATCTTGCAGCTGCAAGCTCAGAGCAGAGCATGGCTATGGCTCACGATGGTATGCTGTCAGTTGAGAACACGGTCAATGAGATAAGAGCCCATTCACAAAAGACAAAAGAGGATGCCCAGCTGATTCTTGCTCTTGATAAAAAGACACAGGAAATCAACACCATTATTACAACCATCGACGAGATTGCATCTCAAACCAATCTTCTGGCACTCAATGCTGCTATTGAAGCTGCCCGTGCAGGAGAATACGGAAAGGGATTTGCTGTCGTGGCCGATGAAGTCAGAGCTCTGGCTGTAAGATCAGCATCAGCTACAAAACAGATTTCATCTATGATTACAACTGTATCTGACGGTGTGAATAAAGCCAATGAGTCCATCACTCAGACCGTGGAGAAAATGGTTAAGATTGCTGAAAATGCCGAACAGTTGCAAAATACTCTTACACAGATGACTTCCAAGATAGGTGATGTCAACATGGAAATAACTCAAATTGCCACTGCAACCGAACAGCAGTCAAGCACCTCCAAGGAAATGTCATCAAATCTGCAGTCAATCAAGGAAATTACAAAGGATATGGCAGATACAGCACATAATGTTGAATCATGTTCTTCATCCTTCAGTAACATCACTGTCAGAATGAACAATACTGTCGGAAAATTCAGGATCTGACAGTAATAAACTCATTCTACGGATTTGCAGAGTTTTATGACACACAAATCCGAGTCTAAAAAGTCCGTTCACGACCATGAGCGGGCTTTATAACAGATCCTCATCAGAACTTTTCAGATCATCTCACTCCACTTCATAAGAAGAATATATTCTGCCTAAATTCAGATGCTCTTTATATATTGACCAACTTAAATCTGAGTGAAGTTGAATACTTCTGGACTGCCACACATTTTCTGACATCGATTTGAAATTTATCATCTTAAGAAATCGTTCATTTTGCTTTTCCTGTAAAACAAATACGCATCGAAATCATAAAACTTCAGATACAGCTAACAAAAAATTTAAAGAGAAAAAAACATGTCAAAAAAAGCTTTAAAGGTAATGTGTGTAGCCTCATTATGTCTGTCTCTTGCTACAGGCTGTTCCGTGTACAATGGTTTTATAAAAGTGGGACAGAGTGCTGTTCACGGTACACTCAGTTCAATCGGTATATCTGGTGACAAAGATCTTAGCTATATGATCGACAACTATGGAGACAGTCTGTATGGAGTTCCTTATGCAAAGATTAACGCAGCTCTTGATAACAGATTAACTCTAGGAACAAGAAAAGATGAATCCTATGCTAAGAACATGGGAGTTTTGTCTGTCTACTATTTTCTTGACGAGGACTGCAATATGGCTATGTACTTTGATCAGGATGATAACTTTAACGTGTTCACCTTGATTGCACCAGAAAATGTAGACTTAACAGACCTGCCATTTAGGAATCATACTGACGTACAAATGCATACCACCGCTATCTTAACTGAAGAGAAACTGCCGTTTGGTCACTGTACTTTTGCAAGAGAAAGGTTTAAAAAATTCAATGAGATTAACGGCAAGGACAAGACGCTTCCCGAAATCCAGCAGGTCATGGATGAGGAAAGAGCAAAACAGCGTGAAAAGAATAAACAGGAAGCCAGAGCCAGTCTTGAAGCCCGAACGGACAGTCTGCTTCTTCAGATGGTCTGAACAGCGAAGTTCTTAACAATCCAGGTTTGCAGCAGCTTGCCATGGTAGGTCAGATGCAGCAGGAGTTAATCAAAAAGAACACTGTCAACGGCAAGATGAGAATGTGCACAATCGACACTAAGGAGCCGGGACTTATACTTGAAGGTACAAAAGATGGTAAATTCAGGTTTGAAAAGGAAAGCGACAAAAGTGTTGTAGAAATTGATCCAGAGAACCTGGAGCTATGTCAGGATAAATAACCACCACTTCTTTCCTGTTTGCTCCAGTCAGTATGCCTGGAGCCTTATCTTATAAACGTTTTAAAATTCACTGTTCTGATTCCGTTCTTACGTGAAACATAACTTGACGATAAAGCTTTTTTCTTCACCACCTTTTCATTTACCATATTTTGTGAATTTATTTCAATATAATAACTATTTGTATAGGTTTTGTTATATAATAAAACTACACTTAATGCTTATTAAGGAATTTACTTGTGAAAGTAAAATCTCTTATTTATCCGTCTGTATCAGCTGTGTTTTGAATTAGTTTGCTGATGCAAAAAGATATATTTTAGTCTTTATGGAAATTAGGGCTTATCAATGGAAAACCTGCTTACCCTTTCTAATCTTGTGATGGTGTTGCTGGCACTGCTGCTCTGTTTTTTTATTTATAAATTTACTGAAATTTCAAAAGAAAATTCAAAACTTACCGAACAGAGTGCGACCGATGCTGCCAATCTAAAAGCGGCTGAAGACTCACTTGCTCAAAGCAATAACTATTTAAAGACATTACAAGATCAGTTAAATAATTTTAATCAAGAAAGAACGGCACTTATCTCAGAGCGTGACCGCTTACTATTTGATAACAATCGCTTAACCGGTGAAGATGCTCAACTAAAGACAAAACTAGATGAAGCATTAACTCAAGTGAATTCATTGAATGCAATGAATGCTTCATTGCGTTCAGATATCGAGTCTAATAAGGTTTTAAATCAGGAATTACAAAAGCGCTTTGATACATCTTATAAAGAGTTACAAGAGCAGTTAAAGGTTATGGGTCATAACCTTGTAAAAGCAGGAACCGAAGATCTGAACAAAACATCTAAAGAGAACTTCAGTCTGGTTGTTAATCCTCTAAAAGAGGAGTTAGTTAACTTTAAGAACTTTATTGCAGCAACTCAGGAGAGTAATGCAAGACGCTCAGGTGAACTGCAAAAGGAAATAAAAATCTTAGAAGAATCACATTCCACACTGTCAAAACAGGCCGAAGAGCTTGCCAAAGCTCTGCGCTCTGGAGGTAAATCTCAGGGTATGTGGGGTGAGTTACAGCTAGAAAGAGTTCTAAATGCTTCAGGTTTAAGATTAGGCATTGAGTATGAACGAGAGGTAGCTGGTGACAGAAGTTTAGGAGAGAGAGGTCGTCCGGATGCTGTCGTTAGACTGCCTGATAACCATTGCTTAATCATTGATGCTAAGTGCTCACTTACTGCTTATACCTCATTTATCAATGCTCAAAGTGAGAGTGATAAAAGTACAGCAATGAAAGCTCATATTGATTCATTAAATTCTCACTTAAATGAGCTTATCAAAAAGGATTACAGCTCATATGAATCTCTGAACAGTCCAAGCTTTGTCTTTATGTTTGTACCAGTTGATGCTGCGTTAACTGATGCTTTATATGCTGACTCTGCCCTATATGATAGAGCTGCGCAGAATAAGATCTTTTTAGTATCCCCTTCTACTTTATTACCTGCTCTAAGAGTAGTGGGCAACTTATGGGTATTAGCAGAGCAATCTGACAGAATGAGGAATTTAGCTTCATTTGCTCAAAAGATTAACGCAAAGTTCAATAACGTCATCGACTCTTGTGAAAAAATAACCTCTGCTGAAAAGAAATTAAGAGACAGCGTAGATGAGCTTGAGAACAGACTTTATAAAGGAAAAGGTAATTTTAAATCCATGATAGATAAGTTTGATGCCAACTCATCTAGAGAGTTAAAAGCTCTTGAGAATGATAAGGTTATCGATGTTGATGGAGAGAGTAAAGAAGAGGATAAATCAGAAGGTCCTTCTGTTGGCTTTACTATCGATAATTAGATTTGCTTTGTTAGATTTGCTTTGAATGTTAATCAAAAGGCTAGCTTGCGCTAGCCTTTTGTTTACCTTAATTTATAGGTAATTAAGGCTTCATGTAGTGAGTGCCTTTAGCAATACCTAAGACACCAGAACGTACAACTTCGATTACTTCAGCTAACTTGCAGATGGTGCTGATAAAGTTATCAGTTTCATCTGAATTGCCTACATACTCTAAAGTAAAGATCTCAGCATTAACATCAATGATCTTGGCATTAAAGATATCAGCTAAACTCTTAACTTCATCTCTTACATTACGGTTAGGAGTGCTTACCTTTACTAAGACCATTTCGCGCTCAATACCACCTTCAGCTTCATCTAAAAGTGCTGATACACGGTATACACAAACAAGCTTATGCAACTGCTTGGTGATTTGCTCAGCCTCACTTTTATCACCTGAGGTTAGGATAGTACAGCGTGATAAGGTTGCATCATCTGTAGGAGCTACGGTTAAGCTATCGATGTTATAACCGCGCTGTGAGAACAAACCTACGACACGTGACAGAGCACCAGCCTCATTTTCAATCAGAATGGAAATTACGTGTCTCATTATTTGTTCTCCTCATCATTTAACATCATATCAACCATTGAGCCATTAGCTCTTAACCATGGCATTACCTTTGTATTAGTATCAGTGATAACGTCCACTAAGATAAACTCATCTTTAGCCTTGAGTACTTCTCTTACAGTGCTCTCAAGTTTACTCTCATCAGTTACTCTAATACCCTTAAAGCCATATGCTTCAACCAGTTTTACAAAGTCAGGATTTCCATCAAGATTTGTAGCACTGTAGCGGTGATCATAGAACACAGTCTGGAACTGACGAACCATACCTAATACAGAGTTATCCAGAATGAAAACTTTAACTGGTAAATTGTACTTTCTACAAACGGCCAATTCCTGCATATTCATCTGGAAAGAGCCGTCACCTGAGATACAAAGTACTGTTGCATCTGGAATTGCAAACTTGGCACCGATAGCTGCTGGGAAGCCCAAGCCCATAGTTCCTAAACCACCTGATGTAATGAAATGACGTGGCTTTTCAAACTTAAAGTACTGAGCTGTAAACATCTGATGCTGACCTACATCAGTGGTTACGTATGGGGCAATTCCTAACTCATGACTTACTCTTGAGATAGTCTCGATTACTTCCTGTGGTCTGATGATGCCGTCTTTTTTAGCATAAGCTAAGCAGTGCTTTTGCTTATAGGTGTTAATCTCATCCCACCAAGGCTTTAAGTCAGGCAGCTTTGAAGTATCAGACTCATCTAATGTAGAAATGATCTGATTTAAAACAGTCTTAGCATCACCTACAATTGGGATATCTGCCTGAACTGTCTTTGAAATTGAAGCAGGATCAACATCGATATGAACGATAGTTGCATCAGGGCAGAACTTAGATACTTTATTAGTTGCTCTATCAGCAAAACGAGTACCTACTGCAAAGATTAAATCTGAGTGGTGCATGGTTTCATTAGCTTCATACAAGCCATGCATACCTAACATACCTAAATAGTTAGGATCTGAAGCTGGATAGCCTGAGATACCCATAAGAGTACTTACAACAGGTAAGTTTAATCTTTTAGCAATCTTATAAACTTCTCCTGTTGCATCTCCCTGCACTACACCACCACCGATTAACATTACTGGGTGCAAAGCTTTTAAGATCTCGTTTACAGCTCTTTTTATCTGTCCTTTATGACCATAAACGGTAGGATTATAGGAGCGGATCTTTACATCAGGGTTGGTATCATAATCAAAGAAATAGTTTCTGCTCTGACAGTTCTTTGGAATATCAACTACTACAGGGCCTTTTCTGCCAGTTGAAGCAATAAAGAAGGCTTTACGTAAATTTTTAGCGATATCCTCAGGCTTTTTACATAAGAAGCTGTACTTTACAACAGGTCTTGTAACACCCATAGTATCAACTTCCTGGAAAGCATCAGTACCGATTAAATCTGTACTTACCTGACCTGTAATTAAAACCAGTGGAATTGAATCTCCATAAGCTGTAGCTAAAGCTGTAACAGTGTTAGTAGCACCAGGACCTGAAGTTACGATAGCTACACCTACGTTACCTGTAGCTCTGGCATAACCGTCAGCCATGTGAACTGCGCCCTGCTCGTGACGGGCTAGTGTATGAACAACTTTCTTTGAGTCATATAACTCATCATAAATATCTGTAACAGCAGCACCTGGATAACCAAAAATTCTGGTTACTCCAAGATCTTCTAAAACTCTAACAACCTGCTGTGCACCGTTTAACTGTTCCATATTTTTTATCTCTAAAATCTTTTTTAATCTTTAAAACATCAAATCAAATATGCCATGTAAGGCAAACAGTCATTAGCGCACTCGTACTAGTAAGCAATAGTTTATTGTGATCTGGCGGTTATATTTCATAGCTGCAGCCTCCTCTTTTTTCGCTTACTACAAATAAAATTCTGTAATCTGGCATTTAACCTGATTTAATGACCTACTATTCTACTCTTTATTCAGTCTCTGGCAGACATCATCTCGAGTACTGATAAAAGGTGTCAGTTTTATAAGATGCTCTTTGAAAAGCTCTAACAGTTCATGCGCACTGTGAGTTTTTCTAAAATTAAGTTCCATAGGACGCAGCGGCAACAATTCATAGAAATTGACATTGCGGCCAGAGGATAAGATAACCGACTGGCTCTCTTTAGGATATTCTCCTAATGAAGCTAGCATCGCACCAGTAAAAGCAGTTCTCTTTGAAAAGCCATTTTCCTTTTCAAGATAATAGCCAAAACCTACAGGATTTTTCTCAGTTATAAGATAGCTTATTATCTCAATTAACATATAAATCTCAAATGCTGATTTTGAGTCTTTATTAAATCTGTAGTCTTTTGGCAGTGCAAGACAGAGCTCTATATTCTCTTGTTTTGAGTCTTGTTTTAGCTCTGAACTTGACTCTGTGTTTTTACCACTCAAACCAACACTTACAATCAGGTTGTAGTCATGCTCTTTTGTAGGTGCAATTTGATACAGAGAAACATGTGAGAACTCACATAAGTGATTTACTTTACCAAAGTTATTTTCTACAAAAGATAAAAGCTCTTTTGAGTCCTTCTCATCTAAACCTTTAAACTCAGCTTTATCTAAAAGACGTTTGGCATTATCAATCATGATGGTGATGTTTGAGAACAGCTGACCATCCATAACTGAAGCATGTTTTAGTGCTTCTTCAAAACGGATTAAGCTATCGGAAATAAGTCCTTTCTTAAAGAGGATATAACCTCTTAAAAAATGGTATTTAGCTGAAATCTTACCTTCTAATGAGAACTTATCTAATAAAATCTCAGATTTTTCAAATAAAGAAAATGGATCAGAGGTTCTGTTAGCTGCATTGATATAGGTTCTAACTAGCTCCATGCACAGCTCAAAATCAAGCTCACTGTTCTCTAAAAGGTCGATGATTTTAAATAATTCATCGTTTTTATAAAGCTTTTCTACTTTTGCTAAAAGCTCAGTTTTGTAAGTTGTAAATTCTTGCTCTGTCATAATTTAAAAAGCCCCGCACTGCGAGGCTCTATACTTAAATACTGTAAATTAAGAATGCAGTGAATGCTCGCCTCTGAAGATACCACACACGCCTGAGCGCACGGTTTCAATGACTTCAGCTTGCTCTGAGACAGCCTTTAAAAATCTGTCCACTTCAAATGAAGTGTTCACAAACTGCAGGATGTAAAGCTCTGGAGTAATATCCACGATTTCAGCTTTAAAGATATCACATAAAGTCTTAATTTCTTCTCTTAAGGTATGACCTACTGCCTGTACCTTAACAAAGAGGATCTCGCGCTCTACGATATCACAGGAATTATCCTGCTGGCTTGACACCTTAATTACATTAACTAACTTATGTAACTGCTTGGTAATTCTTTCAACTACAGTACCATCACCTTCTGTTAAGATGGTGATTCTTGAGATGGATTTATCCTCAGTTGGAGCTGCGGTAATATTCTCAATGTTGTAGCCACGCTGAGAGAACAGTCCTACGACTCTTGATAAAGCTCCAGCTTCGTTTTCTAATAAGATTGAAATAACCTGGCGCATACTAATCCTCATTTAGGAACATGTCTGACATACTGCCACCCATCTGTTGCATAGGCAGAACCTTAGCATCAGTGTTGCAGACAATATCTACAATCACTAATTTATCTTTCATAGCTAATGCTTTCTTTACTCCAGCTTCAAGATCTTTAGGATCTTCAATTCTGATGCCTTCATGACCATAAGCTTTAGCTAAAGCGATAAAGTCAGGATTTGAGTTTAAGTTAGTAGAACTGATGTGTCCGTGATAGAACATTTTCTGCCACTGACGAACCATACCTAATGTGTGGTTATCTAAGATAAAGATCTTAAGTGGAATACCAAACTCTAAACAGGTTGATAACTCCTGAATATTCATCTGGAATGAACCGTCACCTGTAAATAAGCAAACCTCTTTATCAGGCTCACCTACTTTAGCACCGATTGCAGCTGGGAAACCATAGCCCATAGTACCTAAGCCACCTGAGGTTAACAGATGACGAGGTTCATCGAACTTATAGTATAAAGCTGTAAACATCTGATGCTGACCAACGTCGGTTGCAATGATAGCCTTACCGTCAGTTGCCTTATAAACAGCTTCAATGATTTCCTGAGGCTGAATTAAATTTTCGTCATGGCGGTAATTCAGGCAATCGATATGACGCCACTTCTCAATCTCAGCCCACCACTGTTTCATCGCAGTCTCGTTCTCTTTTAAATCAAACTCATTGAAAGCATCAATGAACTGATTTAAAACGGTCTTAGCATCACCTACGATTGGAATATCAGCATTTACTGTCTTTGAGATTGAAGCAGGATCAATATCAATATGAACAATCTTAGCAGCAGGACAGAATTTAGCTAAGTTATTGGTTACACGGTCATCAAAACGGCAACCTACAGCAAAGACCAAGTCTGCCTTATCCATAGCAAGGTTTGCTTCATAAGTACCATGCATACCTAACATGCCCAAGAACTGTTTATCAGTACCAGGATATACACCTAAGCCCATTAAGGTTGCAGTTACTGGTACATTAAAGCGATGAGCAATTGAACGAACTTCATCAGTTGCACCTGATAACTGAGCACCACCACCGATTAGCATTACAGGGTGATTGGCCTCAGCTAATAATTTAGCTGCTCTCTTTACCTGACCGCGGTGCCCCTGCATGGTTGGGTTGTATGAACGTAACTTTACAGGACCTTTCTGTTCTGGGTATTCAAAGCGTAATGAAGGTCTTACACAATCCTTTGGAATATCAACTACAACAGGGCCTGGTCTGCCGGATGCAGCTAAATAGAAAGCCTGTCTTATATACTTTGGAATATCCAGTGCGCACTGACATAAGTATGAGTGCTTTACTATAGGTCTTGTGATACCTACAGTATCAACTTCTTGGAAAGCATCTGATCCAATAAGTGGAGTACCTACCTGACCTGTAAGAACTACCATTGGGATTGAATCCATATAAGCTGTAGCAATTGAAGTTACAGTATTAGTAGCACCAGGACCTGAGGTAACTAAACATACACCGACTTTACCTGTTGCTCTTGCATAGCCGTCGGCAGCATGGGCTACGCCCTGCTCATGACGTCCTAGAATGTGTTTAATCTTTGTGGACTCGAGAAGAGCATCATAAATATCAAGCACAGCTCCACCAGGATAACCAAATAAACGATCAACACCTAAATCTTCTAAGGTGCGCACTACCATCTGTGCGCCCGACATCATGGTCATGAAAATCTCCTTTTATAATCAGCCTTTTTTAGGTTTAGGCCAAAACCTTTGAGGTACTTTTTGTACCCACTGTGAATATTCTTCAGGGAAATCTCTTTTAAGTCTTGGCTCATCAATATAAACAGCTACGATTTGAGCAAAGATTAAAAATAAACAAGGAATCACTAAAGTTATAAGTGAATTTATAGCACAACACAGACCTAAATAAAACAGGACAATACCCATATGCATAGGATTTCTGCAAAGAGAGTATGGGCCTTCGGTTACCAAGCGGTCAGTTTGTTTAGTTAATTTTACATTACCAAAAACTACAGCTCCTCCGTGTCCTTTTTTAATCAATTCATAATTAGACCAAATGACAAAAAACAGACCAACGGCTGAACAGATTGCACCAAAGATACTGCTAGTCAAACCTATGGGCATGAAATCATATGTATAATTTACCCCAAGATAAATCATCACAGATGGTACTGCTATAAACAGTACCGCACTTCCAAAGATATAGGCTAGCAGATCTTTAAAATTCATTACTTCAATGCCTTATTTAATAAGTCATTTAAGACAAATAATGGATGCACAGCTTCCTTGCCTTCCATTCTGTGTACCTGTGAACGGCAACTAAATCCTGTAATTAAGCAGTGCTTGAAGTCATGAGACTTAATCTTACCCTTCCAGTTTTTCTCATAAACTGCATAGGTTTCATCATGATTTTTGGCAATATGACCGAATAAACCTGCCATACCGCAGCAGGCTACTGTCTCAGGAATTACATTGATGAAAAAGTGCTGCATTAAAGTCTGCCATAGGACTGGAGACTGGGTAATTAGAGCTCTTTCGGTGCAGTGAGTAAATAAGAAATAAGGATCTTTAAACTCATCTGTTTTTGAAGTCTGTTCAACTTTGTCTTTAATTTTAGCAAAACGCTCTACAAATGTCTTAGTGCCAAACTGCTCATTTAACCACTCTTCAGGGAGCTTTACGTCAAACTCACCGCATCTGTCACCTAACATCTGAGTATATTCATCACGGTAACAGATTGTCAAAGCAGGGTCATAACCTACAAGTGCCTTACCTGATTTTGCAATTAGCTCAAGTCTTGCTGCCTGCTTGGCTGCAAAATGAACAAAGCTTCTTCTCTGACCACGGATAACTTTGATCTTACCGTTTACATAAGCGCGTAAGAAAGCTACCTTATAGCCAATGTTTCTCATAAATGAAGCCATTGCAATCAAGCCATGAGCTTCATAACTTACAGTAAACGGATCGGTGACAATGATAACTTCATAGTCAGACTTAGCTGCCTTATCCGCAGTTAAGATTTCAAAACCATTGTCATGACATTCTTTGTGGAAAGTCTTTTCACTGAACAGAGGAATATCCACAAAACCAAAGATCTTTTTAGTTAATGACTTGATGATGCTGTTGCTCAAGAAGGCATTGGATAACTTAGGTACTTTGGCCATTAAAGGCAGAGTAAACTCAGCATTTAGGATTAAGATATCCATTAAAGGTCTTAGATAGCGACTGTAGTACAGAGCTAAGAAACGAGAGTTCATATCTGCTGCATTTACGTGAGCAGGACAGATACTCTTACATGATTTACATGACAGACAGGTCTGAATATTCTCTAAATACTCAGTTGAGTAATCCTCTTTTTTAGTTGTAAGAGTGTTGATAACTCTCTTTACAAAGTTAATTGGATTTGGAGAAGAGGTCATTAGTGACACTTCTTCAGAGGCAATATTATAACCTCTGTCATTCATCAGTCTCATCCACTCACGCATTAACTCACTAAAGCCTTTTGGTGAACGGATGTGGTTCTTGGTATAACGGTAGCTAGGACACATTAGAGCACTGGTCTGATAGCTAAAGCACTGACCATTACCGTTACAGCTTACTGCACCTTTAAAAGACTGTCTTACAGTCAATGGTATGGTTCTATCAAGATCGCCTCTCATAAGAGAGTCAATTGAAACAATCTTGTCGGTCTCATTACCAAATGGAACGCAGATCTTGCCAGGATTTAAGATATTCTTTGCATCAAACAGAGCTTTTACCTTACGTGCTACAGGATATAATGTTTTAAAGAAAACCTCACCAAAGCATGAACGGTAACCACGACCGTGCTCACCCCACATCTGTCCTTGGTATTTATTAACCAGTTCTACAACCTTATTAGAGATAGTAACTAATTTTTCTCTGTCCTCGTCAGTTGTAAGATCAAGAGCTGGACGTACATGCATTAGACCAGTGTCCACGTGACCGAACATACCGTAGGTTACATGTAATGAGTCTAATAAAGATCTAAACTCTAAAATATAGTCAGCTAAATTTCTTGGAGGTACTACAGTATCTTCAGTGAAGGCAACCAGTTTCTTGTCACCTGCTGCTGCACCTAACAGACCTACAGCCTTTTTACGCATACCGTAAATAGCACTCACAGCTTTTGGAGTTTGAGCTAACTGTGCACCTAAAATACCGTTTTCAAAAGTCTCTGCCTTTTTATTTACAGCAGCAAAGATTTTTTCTAACTTACTTCTTTCTGTATCAGCATCATAACCGTTGAACTCAACGATATTGATACCTAAGATCTCATGACCTTCAACTTCATGGATATAGTCTTTAACTGATGACCAAATGGTATCTTTTTTAGCTAAAGATAAAACTCTTGAATCTACTGTTTCAACTGAGAACACACCAGCATCAATCAGATCTACAGCATGACGCAGGGCACTGTCAAAGTTCTCATACTTTACAACCATCAGCTCTCTAAAATCAGGGATCTTGGTTAAATCTAAGGTTGCACCGCAGATCACTGCTAAAGTACCTTCAGCACCGCAGATTAGGCGTGCTAAATTTAAGGTATCAGTCTTTGGATCATATGAGTGGTCTAAATCATAACCTGTCATAAAACGGTTTAATTTAGGGAAGATCTTTTCAATCTCATCACGGTTGTCTTTTAATAAAGCGTAGCAACCACGGTAGATATCACCTTCTAAACCTTCTTTTTTAAGGCACTCCTGCAGTTTTTCACCACTTACAGGGCCAAAGGTAGTGATAGTACCGTCAGCTAAAACTACGGTTACATCTTTAATATGAGTTGAAGTTCTTCCATAGCGTAATGAGCCCTGACCTGCTGCATCATTACTAATCATGCCTCCTAAGCAGGCTCTGCTTGAGGTTGATAACTCAGGTGAGAAAAACAGACCGTATGGTTTTAAAAATTCGTTTAACTCATCTTTGATGACACCTGACTGGGCATAAATTTCTCTTTTATCAGCATCAAAGTTTGAGGTTGCTTTCATATAGCGAGAGCAGTCAATAGTAATACCATCATTTAATGACTGACCATTAGTACCGGTACCACCCCCTCTTGGAGTGATAATTAAGCGCTCATAAACAGGAGTTGCTCTTAACTTTAAAGCAATAGAGATATCTTCATTATCTTTTGGGAAAATTACACCCTGAGGCATTCTCTGATATACAGAGTTATCTGTTGCAACTAGCAATCTTGATGCATGTGCACTTTCCACATCACCTTTAAAAGCTGATACTTTTAAAGCATTTAGATATTGTGCATAGATAGGATCTAACTGTGGAAGGTCAGATATCTTAGGGATCATTTGCTTGCCTCTTTGATAAATTTCGTTTTAGCCTGTGTCTTATTGTTTAATTTAATGGCTTCAATGAGTTTTTATATTCAAAAGTTGTCGAAAAGAAGTTTACTTTCCGTCCTTATGTGGAACATTGTAATGTATTTTGTGAACTGTGGCTCTATTTCATAAGATCGTTAAAATTCTCACCAATATGGAGAGTAGTTAGCATAAGGTAAGTTAAATTTCATGGTAAAGTTTTCAAAGTAAGTTCAAATGACGTAATGACACAGAGGATACTGGGATGACCGAGCTTGAAAAGAAAGTTGAAATCTTAAAGCTGTTAACAAAAGCACTTATCATTGCCATAGACGATGATGTAAATCTTACCTTAAGAGGAAACCGTGTCTATGTTGATTATGGTTGTTCTCAATTTGCTATTGATATTGAAGGCAACTCTTTAGTTGAGATGGTAAACCCAAATTTTACCGACTAGTATACACAATAAAGACAAAATCCCTTCAAAGTAATATAACTATCTGAAAATACATCATGAAAATAATAAAACAAGGTTGATTTTTCTCTTATAACTAGTATATTTTTATGTATACTAGTTATAAGAA
>OLFZ01002149.1_pt1 | contig 14080 bp, 9 predicted proteins | sample 1604861 | NCBI WGS metagenome assembly OLFZ01 (sample SAMEA3888895, study PRJEB22519) | human gut metagenome | biome: human gut; feature: human-associated habitat; material: faeces | place: Denmark | collected 2011 | reverse complement strand
GAGCCGTAATTGTAGTTGGCGTTGATCTTGAAGTAGTGCTGCCAGTTGCGGCGCACGTTCTTCAGTTCGCGCTCCTGTATCTCGACGGCTTTGTTGTAATACTCCACCTGCGGCGTGTTGTGTGCGTTTTCGAGCAGCTGGTGCAGCGGCGGCGGCTGCAGGCCGATGTAGTCGTCGGGCGAAAGCCGCTGCAGGTCGCTGTATCCGAATTCGAGTCGGGGGAGTTGCCCTGTGCCGTCGCGGCGACGGCAGCCAGCAGCAGCCATAGTGTGAAGACCGCTCTTTTCATAGTTGCTGTTTTTATACGTTTTCTTTCTGTATGAACGCCGTGAATGTGCGCAGAATTATCTTCAGGTCGAACCACGGCGACATTTTGCGGGCGTACTCGATGTCGAGCTGCTTGCGCTGTTCGGGCGAGAGCTTGCCCGCCTGTCCGCGTTTTTCGACCTGCCACAGGCCCGTGAGGCCCGAAGGACACATGAAACGTTCGATATATTCGTCGCTCGTGAGGCGTTCGGCTTCGTAGAGCGGCAGCGGACGGTTGCCCACCACCGACATGTCGCCCCGCAGGATGTTGAAGAGCTGCGGCAGCTCGTCGATGCTGTATTTGCGCAGGAAGCGGCCCAGACGGGTGATGCGGGGATCGTTCTCGATCTTCACGAAGGCGTTTTCCTGTTCGGTCTCGACCTGGTGGTGGTGGGTCTCTTCGGCGATCACGAAGTCGTCCGCATACAGCATCCCGTTTTGGGTGTCTTCCAGCAGTCTGCGCATCTCTTCTTCGCCGAGGACCATTTTCCCCGAATCGGCCTCCTGCGGCTGGGCGGCGTACTGGTTCAGTTCGCCCAGCTCTTTGAGCCGCCGGTCGGCGTCGGTGCGCATCGAGCGGAATTTCAGGAAGTCGAAAATCCGGTAGTTGCTGCCGACGCGCTTCGATTTGTAGACCACCGGTCCGGGGCTGTCGAGTTTGATGGCTGCCGCCACGACGATCAGCAGCGGCGAGAGCAGGAGGATCGCCGAGAGCGATGCCGCGATGTCGAACGCCCGTTTCCAGAGCGGCATGCGGAAAATCTGCACTTCGGGGCTGTTCTGCGCGACGGGCTTGTGCGTGAAGGCGTAGTCGCCCATGAATTGCAGCATGCGCAGGAAATCCTTCCGCGGCATGTCTCCCGCAATGGCGCTGTTCACCCCTGCGCGCAGGTATTCGCGGCGTTCCCTTTCGGTCAGTTCCCGCGAGGTGATGAGCACGATGCCCCCGCCCGGCCACGAATTGAGGAGCCGGATATCGGAGAGGTCGGCGGCCGGGTCGCGCTGTTCGTAGAGGATGAACGCATGATCCGTCCTGAGCGACGTCAGCGTGCGCATCGCCGAGCCGATGTCCCCCACGACGTACATCCTGCCTTCGACCATTTCCGAGAAGCGGGCCGTGTGGCTGCCTTTGCCTTTGATGTAGATGACGGGGTATTTCAATCGAGAATCTTTTTAATGCGTATTTTGAGCTCCTGCGGGTTGAACGGTTTGACGATGTAGTCCTCCGCGCCCTCTTCCAGCAGGCGGATGCGTTCCGAGGTGCTGTCCTCGCTCGAAAGCATCACGACCGGGATCTGCTTGAACAATTCGTTGTGTTTGAGGTATTCCAGAAATTCGTCGCCGCGCATTTCGGGCATGCGGATGTCCGAGATGATCAGGTCCGGCATGTGGCCGGCGAGCAGCCGTTTGATGGCGTGCAGCGGATTCTGCACGTAATGGCAGTCGTAATCCGCTTGGAGGTATGCGTAAAGAATTTTGGCGATCTGCTCCTTGTCGTCTACGATCAGTATTTGTTTCTTGTTCATGTCGGTTCGTTCGTTGCCGTGGGTGTGTCGCAGCTATGTCTCTCCGCTTCCGGTGCGTGCCGCAGGGGGCATGCGGGCCGCCTGCGGAGGGTCTGGCCTGAGTTTCGACAGTAAATGTAGTAAATATTCGCTATGAGTCACTTTTTTCCCGTTGCAAATATCGGAAAAATATTTGTCATTCTAAACTTTTGAGGTAATTTATAACGCAAAAACGCCCGGCTTCTCCTGCTCCGGGACTGCGATGATATTAATTTTTTCCGGAAATACTATGGTGTTAATCAAAAAAAATGGTAGTTTTGTGCAATTGTCCGGGCTTCCCACGGCCGGACGGTTTTGTTAAACCGATGAAGCGATGGAGTGTAACGAATGCGTAAATTCCGACGACGGCCGTCCCCGGTTACTCGTTGCCGAGGATAATCCGAGTAATTTCAAACTGGTAGAAGTGCTGCTGCGTCGTGATTACGAACTGGTGCATGCATGGGACGGCCGGCAGGCCGTCGATATGTTCGCCGAAGTACACCCCGATCTGGTATTGATGGATATCAACATGCCCGTCATGGATGGTTATGACGCGCTGCGGCTTATCCGCGAGCGTGCTCCCGACATTCCCGTTATCGCACTTACGGCCTATGCTTTCGAAACCGATCGTCAGCGTATGTTTCAGGCCGGATTCAACGAATGCTTGGCCAAGCCGTTGCGTGCGGACGAGCTTCGCAGCCGTATCGCTTCGCTGCTTTCGCGGTAAAAGAAAAAACTATGACCGGTAATCGAGCGATAAAACACTGGACGCTGCTGCTCCTGAGTTGCTGCATTCTGCTGCCCTCGCTGCTTCGGGCCGAGGAGGCCCGCGGACGGGAGAGCATTCTGATCATTTCGTCCTACAATCCCGACACGCGCCGCATGTCGAGTTTCATCACGGAATTCGAACGTCAGGTCGTGGCGTCGGGCGTGCCGTGCGATATTTACGTCGAGACGCTCGAATGCAAGAGCATCAACGACGCGCCCCTCTGGATTTCGCAGACCGACAACCTGATAACCCGTTACGAATCCAAAGGGGGCCTGCGGGCCATCGTGCTGCTGGGGCAGGAGGCGTGGGCGTCGTTCGTCTCGCTGGGACGCATTCCCAAGGAGGTGATGTGCTTCAGCTGTTTCGTCAGTTCGAACGGCATCGTGCTGCCGCCGCCGGCCGACAGCACCGGCGTCTGGATGCCCCCGTCGATCAACTATATGAATATGGTGGACAGCCTGCACAACGTGGGCGGCCTGCTCAACAAATACGACGTGCGCCGCAACATCGAGCTGATCCGTACGCTCTATCCCGAAGTCGAGAACATCGCCTTTATCTCGGACAACACCTACGGCGGCATCTCGCTGCAGGCGCTCGTGCGTGAGGAGATGGAGAATTATCCCGACCTGAATCTTGTGCTGGTGGACAGCCGCGACGGCGACGAGGCTTCGCATGCGGCCTATGCGTCGCTTCCTCCCCGGTCGGCCGTGATGCTGGGCACGTGGCGCGTGGGCAGCGACGGCGAATACCTCATGCAGCGTTCGCTCAACGATCTGGTGCAGCTCAACCCCCGTCTTCCGGTCTTCTCGATCACCCGCACGGGCATCGGCGACGTGGCTGTGGGCGGCTTCGTGCCCAACTACGAGAACGGGGCCAACGTCATCGCCGCCCAGATCAAGGAGTACTATAAGACCGGCAGCTTGGGCGGTGTGCACTTCCACCTCTCGGACGGCGAATATGTCTTCGACTCGCGCAAGCTCAAGGAGCTGAAGATCGCCGAATACGCCTTGCCGAAGGGCAGCGTTATCGAGGATACGGTCGCCGCCAAGCTTTCGAAGTATTCGCACTATATCGAACTGCTCGTGGCCGGAATCGTGCTGCTGGTGCTGCTGCTGATCTTCGTGGCGTTCCTGTTCCTGCGTACGCGGCGCCTCAAGCGCACGCTCGAAGAGCGCGAAGGCCAGCTGGTGATCGCCCGCGAGAAAGCCGAGGAGTCCGATATGCTCAAATCGGCCTTTCTGGCCAATATGAGCCATGAGATACGTACTCCGCTGAACGCCATCGTCGGCTTCTCGTCGCTCATGCAGGGCGAGGAACTCTCGCAGGAGGAGCGCGCCGAATACTGCGCCATCGTGGTCAACAATTCCGAAATGCTGTTGACGCTGCTGAACGACATCCTCGATATCTCGTCGCTCGAATGCGGCAAGATCAGGTTCAACTACTCTGCGGAGGAGATCGTGCAGATTTGTCAGCATATCCTCATGACCACGGCCCATACCTGTCAGCCGGGGGTCGAGGGGCGTCTCGAATGCGCCGTCGATTCGTACATGCTCACTACCGACGTCCACCGCCTGTCGCAGATACTTATCAACCTGCTGACCAATGCGGCGAAGTTCACCTCCGAAGGCAGCATCACCCTCGGCGTGGAGATATGCTCCGAACAGAACGAGGTGCTTTTCTCGGTGACCGACACCGGTCCCGGCATTCCGCTCGACAAGCAGGAGATGGTCTTCAACCGCTTCGAGAAACTCGACGGCAACAAGAAGAAGGGTACCGGACTGGGACTGGCCATCTGCCGTCAGATCGCCATGATCTTCGGCGGCCGCATCTGGGTCGATCCGACCTATACGGGCGGCGCCCGCTTTATCTTCGCCCATCCCATCGGAATCCGACTCCCTGAGGATCGGGAGCACCGTGAGGGGGGGGGGATTTGAGCCTTCGGGAGACGTCAAAGACCCTCCGTGTAGCCGATGACGGCAGTCTGGTTCGAACCTGCCGGTAAGCTGTGAAAAGGGCTGCTGCGGCAGTCTCTTCCGCCCGAAATGTAATCTGAAAGGACCCCGGCGGGTCCTTTTTTTTGTCGCCGGAGATGCGGCCGAAGTTCCGCCGCGGCCGGAATGTGCCCTGCAGGGCTTCTGCGCAGGGATTTTCGCGTCCTTCTCCGGACCGGACGTTGTGGAATTATTCTACATCCGTGTGGAATTATTCTACACAATTTTGCATATCTTTGAGCCGCATTTGGACGGTATTTTGCTGTTAATAAATGTCTTAAACATACGGGTGCATCTTGGCGCAAGGATTGAACGATTGCTCTGTACCCTCATTTTATAAACACTCTATGAAATTTGATAAGTTGAAACCCGATTTGCAGAATCTGAATCTGGCCGGCGTGAAGAAGGCAGCTTCGCGTGCGGCCCGTGTCCGCGTGAAGCTGAGCCGCAGGCAGTGGATCGCGATAGCCTGCGCCGCGATCGTCGCGGGCGTACTGCTTGTGGTGCTGCTCCGGCCGCGGCCTGCGTCGGTCACGCTTCCGGTCGTGGCCGTGGAACCCGTTGCGACGGAAGACGTCAATATTTACGGCGATTACGTGGGCCGCATCCGCGCCCAGCAGTTCGTCGAAATCCGCGCCCGCGTCGAGGGCTACCTCGAAAAGATGCTCTTCGCCGAAGGCACCTATATTAAAAAAGGTCAGACGCTTTTCGTGATCGACCCGCTCGTCTACCGGGCGCGCGTGGACAAGGCCAAGGCGCAGCTCAACAAGGCGCGCGCACAGGCCCTCAAAGCCAAGCGCGACCTCGACCGTATCCGTCCGCTCTACCAGCAGAGCGCAGCCAGCCAGCTCGAACTGGACAACGCCATCGCTTCGTACGAGAGCGCCGCGGCCGACGTGGTGGTGGGCGAGGCCGACCTCACGCAGGCCGAAATGACGCTGGGCTATACCAATGTCAAGTCGCCCATCGCGGGGTATATCTCCGAGCGCAACGCCGACATCGGAACGCTCGTGGGACCGAACGGCAAATCGCTGCTGGCGACGGTGGTGAAGAGCGATACGGTGCGCGTCGATTTCAGCATGACGGCGCTGGACTACCTGCGCAGCAAAGCCCGCAACGTCAATCTCGGACACCGCGATACGGCCCGTAAATGGGACCCCTATATCACCGTGACGCTGGCCGACGGCTCCGAATACCCCTACCGGGGACTGGTCGATTTCGCCGATCCGCAGGTCGATCCCCAGACGGGTACCTTCTCCGTCCGCGCCGAGATGTCCAATCCCGACCATATCCTGCTGCCGGGCCAGTTCACCAAGGTGCGGCTGCTGCTCGACGTGCGTGAGGACGCCGTGGTCGTGCCGTCGAAGGCCGTGGTGATCGAGAAGGGCGGGGCCTACATCTTCGTGGTGCGTCCCGACAGCATCGTCGAGAAGCGTTTCATCGAAACGGGACCCGAAATCGGACAGAACATCGTCGTCGAGCGCGGACTGGTGTCAGGCGAAGACATCGTCGTGGAGGGATACCACAAGCTCCAGCACGGCATGAAAGTCGAACCGGTCGTTACGCGGCGCGAGGAGGAGACCGAAAATCAGCAGTAACCTATGAAAGCGGACTTTTTTATCGACCGGCCCGTCTTTTCGACGGTGCTGTCCATCATCATCGTGATCGTCGGCGGCATCGGCCTCGCCCTGCTGCCCGTCGATCAGTACCCTCAGATCGTGCCGCCCGTGGTCCGCATCTCGGCCTCCTATCCGGGCGCCGACGCGCAGACCGTGACGCAGGCCGTGGCCACGCCCATCGAGCAGGAGCTGAACGGCACGCCCGGCATGATCTATATGGAGTCGTCAAGCTCCAATTCGGGCGGTTTTTCCGCCACGGTGACCTTCGATATCTCGACCGATCCCGATCTGGCGGCCGTGGATATTCAGAACCGTCTGAAGAAGGCCGAAGCGCGTCTTCCGGCCGAGGTGGTGCAGAACGGCATCTCGGTCGAGAAGCAGGCGGCCAGCAAGCTGATGACCATCACGCTGCTGTCATCCGACCCCAAGTTCGACGAAATCTACCTGAGCAACTACGCCACGCTCAACGTGCTGGACATGCTGCGCCGCGTGCCCGGCGTGGGCAGCGTCTCGAACGTCGGCAGCCGCTATTACGCCATGCAGATATGGGTCATGCCCGACAAGCTGGCCGACCTCGGCCTGACGGTCAAGGATTTGCAGAACGCGCTCAAGGACCAGAACCGCGAATCGGCGGCCGGCGTGCTGGGGCAGGCCCCCATGAACGGCATCGACGTGACCATTCCGATCACGGCGCAGGGCCGTCTGTCATCGGTCAGCGAATTCGAAGATATCGTCGTGCGGGCCAATCCCGACGGTTCGTTCATCCGCATGCGCGACGTTGCGCGGGTCTCGCTCGAAGCGTCGTCGTACAGCACCGAAAGCGGGCTGAACGGCAGCAATGCGGCGATCCTGGGGATCTATATGCTTCCGGGGGCCAATGCGATGCAGGTGGCCACCGAGGTGAAAGAGGCGATGAAAGAGATTGCGAAGGATTTTCCCGAAGGGCTGGATTACCTGGTCCCGTTCGATATGACCGAGTATATCGCCGAATCGATCCACGAAGTGTATAAAACGTTGTTCGAGGCGCTGTTTCTGGTGATCCTGGTCGTCTTCCTCTCGTTACAGAGCTGGCGTACGGCGTTGATCCCGATCGTCGCGGTACCGATCTCGCTGGTGGGGACTTTCGGCTTTATGCTGATCATGGGTTTCTCGCTCAACATGCTGACGCTGCTGGGACTGATTCTCGCCATCGGCATCGTGGTGGACGACGCCATCGTGGTGGTCGAGAACGTGGACCGCATCATGAACGAGGAGCTTCTTTCGCCTTACGAAGCGACGAAGAAGGCGATGGGCAGCCTGAGCGGCGCACTGATCGCCATGTCGCTCGTGTTGTGCGCCGTTTTCGTCCCGGTGAGCTTTCTTGCGGGAATCACGGGACAGCTTTACCGCCAGTTCACCATTACGATCGCCGTGTCGGTGATCATTTCGACGGTCGTGGCGCTGACGCTCAGCCCCGTGATGTGTTCGCTTTTCCTCAAACCCGAAAGCGGGGAGAAGAAAAACCGGTTTTTCCGCCGCATCAATCTCGGACTGGCGACGGGCAACAGGTTCTACGGCCGGATGATTCGGGGGGCGCTGAAGCACTCGCGGCGCATGCTGGCCGCCTTCGGTATCGTACTGGTCGGCATCTGGCTGATGAACCGTCTGGTGCCCCAGAGCTTCATGCCGCAGGAGGATCAGGGCTATTTCACCGTGGAGCTGGAGCTGCCCGAAGGGGCGACTATCGAGCGTACGCGCGAGGTGACCGACCGGGCCGTCGAGTTTCTGATGAACGATCCCGACGTGGAGTACGTGCTCAACGTGACGGGTTCGAGTCCCCGCGTGGGCACCAATCAGGCGCGCAGCCAGCTGACCGTGATCCTCAAACCGTGGGGCGACCGCGATTCGGACGGCCTGAGCGAGGTGATGCAGCGCGTGCGCGCCGAGATGTCGCGCTATCCCGAAAGCCGGGTCTACCTGTCGCGTCCGGCCGTGATTCCCGGTCTGGGCAATTCGGGCGGTTTCGAGATGGTGCTCGAAGCGCGCGGCAATACGACCTACGCCGAGCTGCAGCGCGCCGTCGATACGCTGATGCACTATGCCGCGCAGCGGCCCGAATTCACGGGGCTCTCGTCGTCGATGCAGGGCGATATTCCGCAGCTCTATTTCGACGTGGACCGCGACAAGGCGCAGCTGCTGGGCGTTTCGATGTCGGACATTTTCTCCACGATGAAGGCCTTTACGGGGTCGATCTACGTCAATGACTTCAACATGTTCAACCGCATCTACCGCGTTTACATTCAGGCCGAGGCTCCCTACCGCGCCCAGCGCGACAACCTGAACCTCTTCTTCGTGCGCGGGGCGGGCGGGGTGATGATTCCCATCACGGCGCTCGGCACGACGCATTATACCACGGGTGCGGGCAACATCAAGCGCTTCAACATGTTCAATTCGGCGACCATTTCGGGCGAAGCGGCCCACGGCTACAGTTCGGGGCAGGCGATGAGCGTGCTGGAGAGCATCGTCCGCAAGCATCTCCCTGCATCGGTCGGCGTCGAGTGGAGCGGACTCTCCTATCAGGAGAAGCACGTGGGCGGACAGACCGGGCTGGTGCTGGCGCTGGCCTTCCTCTTCGTCTTCCTGTTCCTCGCCGCACAGTACGAAAGCTGGTCGGTGCCCGTGGCGGTCATCCTGTCGCTTCCCGTGGCCGGCATCGGCGCCTATCTGGGCATCTGGATCTGCGGGCTGGAGAACAACATCTATTTCCAGATCGGACTGGTGATGCTCGTGGGGCTGGTGGCCAAGAACGCCATCCTGATCGTGGAGTTCGCCAAGGAGGAGATCGAGAAGGGACGCGACGCCGTCTCTGCGGCCCTTACCGCGGCGCACCTGCGCTTCCGCCCGATCGTGATGACCTCGCTGGCCTTCATCCTCGGCCTGCTGCCGCTGGTCTTCGCTTCGGGACCGGGTTCGGCCAGCCGTCAGGGCATCGGCACGGGCGTCTTCTTCGGCATGCTGGTCGCCATTACCGTCGGCATTGTCTTCGTGCCCTTCTTCTTCGTGTGGATTTACAGGATCAAAGCAAAACTGAAACGATGAAACGACTTACGATAATCATTCTGCTGGCCGCAGCGGCCGGAATGGTCTCCTGCTCGGCCGTGCGGCACTGCAAGGCGCCCGACGTCGATCTGCCGGAGCGCATCGCCGGGGAGGATTCCGACTCCCTGACCGTTGCCGACGTGCAGTGGTGGCGGTTCTACGGCGATTCGACCCTCTGCCAAATCATCGAACGCACGCTGGACAACAACCGGGACATGCTCGCCGCCGCCGCGCGCGTGGAGCGCCTGCGGGAGCTGTACCGGGTGAGCCGGGCCGAACGCCTGCCGTCGGTCACGGGAACCGCTTACGGCGACTACGAGACCAACGACTACGCCGGTGAAAAATCGAGCCGCGACCCCGGATTCGGGGCCAAAGTCACGCTCAGCTGGGAGCTGGATTTGTGGGGCAACCTGCGCTGGGCAAACGCAAAGGGGGGCGCCGAATACCTCGCTTCGGTCGAGGACCGGCGGGCGATGCGCATGACGCTGGTGGCGTCCGTCGCCGCGGCCTACTTCAACCTCATCGCGCTGGATAACGAGCTGTCGATCGTGCGGCGTACGCTCATTACGCGCAGCGAGGGACTCTATCAGGTGCAGCTGCGGTTCGAGGGCGGTCTCACCTCCGAAATGGTCTATCAGCAGGCGAAGGTGGAGTACGCCTCGACGGCCGCGCTGATTCCGGACCTCGAACGCAAAATCAAGATCATGGAGAACGGCATCCTGCTGCTCATGGGTGAAAATCCCGACCGGCGGGTGGTGCGCGGCAAGATGAATACCGATGCCGAATTCGCTGACAGCCTGCCCGTCGGACTGCCCTCCGGGCTGTTGCAGCGCCGTCCCGACGTCCGGTCTTCCGAGCAGCGGCTCCGTGCGGCGATGGCTTCGGCGGGCATGGCCTACGCCGACCGGTTTCCGCGCCTGACGTTCAATCTGACGGGCGGTCTCGAAAACGACGCCCTGAGCGGATTTTTCCGTTCGCCTTTCTCGTATGTCGCCGGGACGCTCGCTTCGCCGATCTTCGGTTTCGGCCGCAAGCAGGCCCGCTACCGCGCCGCGCTGGCGGCCTACGATGAAGCGCGTCTGGCCTACGAGCAGAAAGTCCTGACGGTCTTCAAGGAGGCCGACGACGCCGTGGTCACCTATAGCAGCGCCCGCAAAACGGCGGCCTTGAAGCTGAATCTGCGCGATGCGGCGAGCAAATACGTCGAGCTGGCGCACCTGCAATACCGTGCCGGAAGCACCAATTACATCGACGTGCTGGACGCCCAGCGGCGCTATTTCGACGCCCAGATCGGCCTGAGCAACTCCGTGCGCGACGAGCATCTGGCGCTGGTGCAGCTCTACAAGGCGTTGGGCGGCGGCTGGACCGAATGACTTGGCGTTACAGATATGGACGAGGGGCGTAGTCATAGACCTGCGCCCCTTCGTCTGTTTTCTGTCGTATCTCCGGTGTTTCCCGGTCTGCAGCCGGTCGTGTCCCGCGATCGGCCATGTGCTCCATAGCCGGTCATGCACTCTGCGATTGGCCGTACGCTCCGGGATTCGCCGGCCTTGGGCATCGAAAAAGCCGCAGGAACCTGTCGAAACAGACTCTTGCGGCCGGATTGTGGAATTATATTCCCGGTTTAGAACCGTCTTTTGCCGTAACCGTCGCGGTTGTAGCCACCGCCGCCGCGGTTGCCTCCGTAACCGCCGCCGTTGCCGTGTTCGGTCTTGGGGCGGGCTACGTTTACGATGATCGTCATACCCTCGAAATCGGTGCCGTTCAGGGCGTCGATGGCGCTCTGACCTTGGCCCTCGTCGGGCATCTCGACAAAGCCGAAACCGCGCGAACGTCCGGTCTCCCGGTCTGTGATGATGTTAGCCGAAGATACCTCTCCGTATTGTGCGAAAAGTGCCTGCAAACTCTCGCCTGTCGTGCGGAAGTTCAGTTTTGAAACGTAAATGTTCATCTGTCTTTTGATTATGTGAAATGATGCTTGTTTATTTTGCGTATGCTATGTTGACCGCATTGAGTCCCCGTTGACCGCGTTCCGTCTCGAAGGTCACCAGCGCGCCTTCGGCGATGTCGGCCGGTGCGTTGCTGATGTGGAAGAAATATTTCTCCGTACTGTCGAGGTCCTTGATGAAACCGTAGCCTTTGTCTGTGTTGAAATGTTCCACGCGTCCCCGCAGTGCGACCGGCTCCTGCTCCTCCTTTTTGGGGACGAATACCGCGATGGTCTCCGCATCGACCTTCGGTTTGCTGCTCATGTCGGGCGGCGTGTCGGTAATCATGCCGTTCGCATCGACATACGCGATCATGTCGTCGAGCGAGCTGCCGCCCCTGTTGGCTTTGCGTTCCTCTTTGCGCTGTTGCTTCTCTAACTTCTTGCCTTGTTTTTTCTTCTCTAATTCTCTTTTGCTGAATGAAATCGCCATTAATTATATGATTAAAATGTGTTTGTTCCAGGCTTTCGCCGCCGTTGCCGCACGCCGCCGGATATGCTCCGTGCCGCGCTGTTGCTGGAGCGAGTCGGTATTCGAACAAAAAAAGTCGGTTTTGAAGGCTGAATCAGCGATGGAGAAGACCTGCTAAAGATAAGCGGGACAGTGTATTGCCAAGAAAGTTACAATATGAACTCGATTGTCCGGGTTGCCAAAGATAGGCATTATAATCGGAATATCTGCATTTATTTGCAGATATTTCGCTGCCGGTGCATTTCGGCGCTTTGGGCGGGACTTCTCCGATAAAAAAAAGCCACCGCTTTTGCGGTGGCTTGAGCCGAAACCGGGACTTGAACCCGGGACCTCTTCATTACGAGTGAAACGCTCTACCAACTGAGCTATTTCGGCTTGCCGGGAACATTAAGTTCCCTTTGGGACTGCAAATATCTGAAAAATATTTTTTTCAAACAACAATTTTTCAAAAATTCTCACATTTCTTACTATATTCGTGCAAAACTAACCCGATAATGATCACTTTTCTGGTGTGCCTTGCGCTGCTGGTGGCGGCGTATTTTACATACGGACGTTATCTGGAGCGTCTTTGCGGGGCCGATGCAGGGCGTCCCGTGCCTTCGGCCGTGTCGTTCGACGGCGTGGACTATATTCCGATGCCGATGTGGAAGACTTTCCTCGTCCAACTGCTCAATATCGCCGGTCTGGGGCCGATTTTCGGCGCCGTGCTGGGCGCGGCCTACGGTCCCGTGGCGTTTCTCTGGATTACGTTCGGCGGGATTTTCATGGGCGCGGCCCATGACTTTATCGCCGGCATGATCTCCCTGCGCAATAACGGCGCGAGCCTTCCGGAGACGGTCGGCACCTATCTGGGCAACGGCGTCAAACAGCTGATGCGCGTCTTTTCTGTCGGATTGATGGTGCTCGTGGGCGCGGTGTTCCTCTCGCAGCCCGCTTCGCTGATCGCCAACCGCATCGACGCTCCGGCGCTTTCGGGAATCGTCTTCGGCGATTTCTCGTGGCTGCTGCTGATCGTTCTGGGCGTCATTCTCGTTTATTATATCGTGGCGACCCTGCTGCCCGTCGATAAGATTATCGGACGCATCTATCCGGTTTTCGGCTGTGCGCTGCTTTTCATGGCGCTGGGAATCCTTGCGGTACTGCTTTTCAGCGGGAAATATACGATTCCCGAATTCACCTCTTTCCGGAACCAGATCGCCGATGCGGCGCGGTTTCCGATCGTGCCGATGCTCTTTACGACCATCGCCTGCGGCGCGATTTCGGGATTTCACGCCACGCAGTCGCCGCTGATGGCCCGCTGTCTTGGCTCCGAGCGTCAGGCCCGGCCCGTGTTTTACGGCGCCATGATCTCCGAGAGCATCATCGCCCTGATCTGGGCGGCTGTCGCCATGGCGTTCTGGAACGGCGTCGGAGGGCTGAACGCCGCGATCGCCGAATACGGCGGACAGGCGGCCGTGATGGTCGACGCGATCGCCCGCGACACGCTGGGCGAGGTGCTGGCCGGGTTCGTGATTTTCGGAGTCGTGGCCTGCGCGATCACTTCGGGCGACACGGCCTTCCGCTCGGCGCGGCTGATCGTCGCCGACTTTATGGGCGTCGAGCAGCGGAGCCTGCGCAAACGCATCTGCATCAGCGTTCCGCTCTTCGCTGCAGGTCTCGTAATCATATTCTGTCTGCCTTTTCAGACAATGTGGAGCTATTTCGCGTGGATGAACCAGACGCTGGCGATGGTCACGTTGTGGATGATTACGGCTTTCCTGAACCGGCACGGCCGCAACCGCTGGGTGGGGCTGATTCCGGCGACGGTCATGACCTACGTATGCTCGTCCTATGTCTTCGTCTCTCCGCTCATGTGCGGCATGCGCGACCGTGCGGCGGCCTACCTGCTGGGCGGGGCGGTGACACTCGTATTGTTGATAATTCTAATTTTTAAAATGCGGCGCGATGCAAAATCCCTGCCTTAACCCGACTGCCGACCAGACCTACGAGGTAATCGGCGAGGGACCCTATAATTTTGCCAAAGTACTGGCCCGTACCCGCGAAATGGAGCGTGCCGGAAATGTCGAGGAAGCCTGCAACGAGCGGTTTCAGGCCTTTCAGCGTTTTGCCGAGCTGGTGCCGGAGGACGAGGAGGTGAATCTCGAATGGAACCACCGCAATTCGCGCGCGGCCCTCGAACTGATTCGGGCGTCGGCCATCGACCATTTTCTGATCAACGACTTCGAAATGTCGGCGGCACTGCTCGAATTGCTGCTCGAACTGGACCCCGAAGACCATCTGGAGGGGAGTGAACTGCTGGCTTTCGATTATCTGG
>OLFZ01002125.1_pt1 | contig 14225 bp, 8 predicted proteins | sample 1604861 | NCBI WGS metagenome assembly OLFZ01 (sample SAMEA3888895, study PRJEB22519) | human gut metagenome | biome: human gut; feature: human-associated habitat; material: faeces | place: Denmark | collected 2011 | reverse complement strand
CCCGCCTGTTCCGTATGGATACTCTGAATCAGGTAATCAACGCTGCCGTCGTGGCTGCCGGTCATTATCATGGGTTCAGCACTCTGTATCACGAAGAGGGTACCGACGGGTATTATCTGATCCTGACGCAGGGCGAAGAAGATCGCGAGGTCTTCGACCGTGTCTGCAATGTCATCTCTGAATACGGTATTCCCAAGCGTTCCACACCGGCAAGCCTTACTTTTCTTGAGGAACATTGTTCCACACTGATCGCCGAACATGCTTTACAGCGTCTTGCAAATACTTCAATGTGACGACAGATCATAATATTCAGGAGAGTTCCCACTTTGTGGGGACTCTCTTATTTTATAGCTTTTTATAGCTGTTTTATTCTTTTCCCTAGCGGCGGGGCTACGGGAAAGGAGCCGGAAAATGCATAACTTGAAAATATAACCTTATTCGCATATAATGATGTTTAATAAACAAAGTAATCCGTAGGCATGCAGCTTACGCAATTCCATACACATTTGGGATTACAAAGGGACGAACCGCCGGCTACAGTGGAAAGGATGTACACGATATGATTTCCGATGAAGAATTATACCGACAATATTTGAGCGGCGATGAAACAGGGTTGGTAGAATTGATGAAAAAATACGGCAACCCACTGACCTTATACATCAACGGCTATCTGCATGACATTCATGAGGCGGAGGACCTGATGATAGAAGTATTTTCCTACCTGTTCTCCAAAAGGCCCCCTATCCGGGATGGCGGATTCAGGGCTTACCTGTATAAAGCGGCACGGCATATGGCTTTGCGCCATAAAAGCATCCGGCGACATCACTTCTGTCTTGATGATCTGACCAAAGAGCCGGAAGGTGGGAAACTGGTGGATGAGGTGATCCGGACAAAAGAACGGAATCAGATCCTGCATTTATGCATGGGTGAACTGCATCCGGATTACAGAGAAGCTCTTTATCTGACCTATTTTGAGGGTATGAGTTACCGGCAGGTCGCTGAAGTTATGGGAAAAAGCGTGAAGCAGATCACTAATATAATGTACCGGGGAAAAGAGCGTCTGCGGGGATTATTGGAACGGGAGGGAATAACAAATGCGGAGTCATGAGGAACGGATCGCAGAAGTCCGACGAAGGATTGCGGAAAAAGAACGACAAAAAAGACGGAAACAGCGGCGGATCGTTGCTATTACCTGCATAGCGGCATGCCTTGCTGTGATCTTCGGGGCTTCCTTTGTCATGTCCGGGATTTCTGGGCAAATGGTGCCGGGGATCTCCTCCGGATATGAAACGGCGGCAACGATCCTCGGCGGAGGTGCTGCACCCGAATATATCATAATAGGGTTGCTTTCATTTCTTCTCGGCGTATGCGTGACGATCCTGTGTTTTCGTGTCCATCTGCTGGACAAAGAAGAGCAGGCAGAGCAGAGGGGGGACCGCGCCAATGGAATTGATCATTAATCTTTTGCAATTTTTCGTTACCATGCTGGGCTTCTGTCTGAGCGGCATTCGTTATCTGAGACATCGGACACTGTCATATTTTCTGCTGATTTGCTTTTATGGCTGTTTCGCACTGGGCTCCCTGTACTGGACATTGTATCTGTTATTGTTTTCCGAAACACCACGGATCTTTTATGTATCGGAATTCGGCTGGGTCTCCAGCGTTATTTTTCTCTGTCTCCTACAATATACTCTCTCCTCCCCGGAGGAAAGAAGCTTTTCCTGTCGGAAATCCCTGTTGGCTCCACTGATCGGAGTTCCGTTGTGCGCATTTTACTGTACCTTTGGTGACATTCTCTCCAACCTGCTCTGGTGCGGCATGATGATCCTTGTCTCCTATCGTTCCATCCACGGTCTTGTCTACGCAGAGACACAGACTGGAAAAGGACGGAACCTGCGGTATTTTCACATCGGAATCCTCTGCTATGTTGCGACAGAATACGCTCTGTGGACCTCCGGCTGCTTCTGGCCGGACGACTCTATCTTCAGTCCCTATTGTTGGTGTGATCTTCTGCTGACGTTCTGCCTTTTCGGGCTGCTGCCTGCCACAGGAAAGGCGGTGCGGACATGACCTATATTGAAAATGTATTTATCTGTATGGCCTCACCCCTGTTGATCGCCGCCCTGTGCATGGGAAAGCGGCAGACAAAGTTTTTCCTGTTTTGCCTTGCGGGAATGGGTGCGTGTCTGCTCTCCGCTTACATCAATACCTTCTTTGCCGCTCTTTACGCAGCAGATACGATTACCGCCACCGCAGAGATCGCACCTGTGGTAGAAGAAGTAATGAAACTCCTGCCGTTGCTCTTTTATCTTCTTGTATTTGAGCCTGAACCGATGCCGATAAAAAATGCTGCCATCATCGTTGCACTTTCCTTTGCCACCTTTGAGAATGTCTGCTATCTGATTCAAAACGGAGCCGGACATTTTTCCTTTATCTTTTTCCGGGGCATTGGAACGGGTGCCATGCACGTGATCTGTGGTGCCATCGTCGGCGGTGGGCTGGCGTATGTATGGCAGCGCACCTGGCTGAAGATCGCCGGAACCTGCGGTCTGCTCGGGGCAGCCATCACTTTTCATGCAATTTATAATCTTCTGATCGCCTATGGCGGTGCGATACAGTATATCGCATACATTTTGCCTGTGCTGATCCTGGCGGTGGGAAAACTGATTGTCCGCCTGCCCCAGAGTCACAACTGAATCCTGTCTTTTGCGGAGCTGCTGTCGGCAGCTCCTGTTTTTTTCAACCTTTTTCAAAAAATTTGATTTTCAGGTGAGAGTTTTTTCGTTTTTTTGTACCTATATAGGTAAAGGGATTTTTAAGCCGCATTTCAAAAAATTCAGAGAGGAGGTTCAAACGATATGTACGATACCGCAAGACGGGTCGCACTCGTCAAGCAGCAGGTGCGGGAAAACACCCGCCGAAAGCAGCGGCGCGGCATATATGGACTGAGCGCCGCGTGTATGCTGCTGTTCGCGGTGCTGATGGAGACGGCGGGCACGGTCGTCGGGCCGGGGCAGACAGCCGCATGGGGTGTGTTCGGCGCAATGCTGCTGCGGAAGGACGCGGGGGGCTACGTGCTGGTGGCCGTCGTCTCCTTTGCAGCGGCGGCAGCGATCACCGCGCTGTGCTTCCAGCTCAGAAACAGAGAAAACCGGAAAAAAGACGGGGCGGACAATACCGAACCGCAGAAACAGGAGGGAAAGACGACATGATGAAACGTTTTTTGGCGCTGGTGCTGTGCCTGTGCATGACGCTCACGCTGCTGCCAACTACGGCGTTTGCAGCGGTGAGCGATTCGCTGGGCAACACACCCGAGGAAAATCAGGCGATTTTGGAGCAGCTCTCCGCCCTGACTGGCGGCAGCAGCGATCAGGTGCTTTCCATGCTGGACGCTTTGGGGCTGCTGGATGAAGACGGCAATTTCAAGGTGGATCAGACCATCACGCTGGACGGCCAGGTGTTGACACTGGCGGCTGTCATGGAGCTGCTGGAAAATCCCGCCACGGATCTCGCCCGCATAGCCGACGTGGATGGGACTCCGGTGGCGCTGGGCGATTTGAAGACCATGATCCAAATCGAACAGGAGCTGCAGCGGATCAAGGACACCTATTTCTCCGACAGGGAGTTTACCGGGGAAGCTCTGGAGAATCTCAATAGCCTGATGGAGCAGCTGGAGCTGCAGGGCATCAGCTTGCAGTATTCCGCCTTTGCCACAAAGCCTGAGGGCGTTGAGACGGTGGATATGAGCAGCATGATGAGCCAAACGCTGGGGACTCTCGCAAACAACAGCTGGAACTCCGGGACTTTTACTGTATACCGCGGAAAACCGGTCGGCTTTTCCTACCGCATTCAAGAAGGCCAGCTCAGCGAGTATATCGACGGTGTGGAGGTCTCGATAGGCGGGAAGAGTGGGGACCTCCAAAGCGACGGGTCCTACAAGCTGACCTATGACGTAGGCGAAACTTTTAGTTTAGGTGGTTGTAAAATCACTGTCAAGGTTAAAACCAAAGGAAATACCCAATACTGGCACGATAATTCTTATTCCTATGGTGACCTGCTGGGGATGATTGAATTTTACGATGCGGAAAATCTGGTGTTCTATGACGGCGCCAGCTATGCCGACCACCATCAGCTCAAGCTAATAAAGACGGTTGGCGCCCCCACAATACAAACATCAATGACCGCGCCGAACTATGAGGAAAGATACGAAAGCACAACCACAATACAGGGGGATATGTATATTCCTTTGCTGGCAGATACATACACTGTCGGCGGCGGTGCCGACAATCCGGACTTCGTTGCGTTAAGCGATACCATCAGAATTTTGGATGGTGCTCGCAACTCGGTGCTTCCCGCCGGCTCCGACCCATTTTATCAACCATACCAAATCGACGCAAGCATCGAGTTTAACTGGAGTACCGACAAAGCTGCCTATACTGGCCCTGCGCCGTATGGCTGGTATAAAAACCAGCCCTTTGCCCCGTTCTATCTGACGGAGTACATGTTCAATGGAACATCTCTGGAGCTCAGCAGCGACAAAACGAGAGCGCTGAACTGTACGATTAACAAGGGCGAAACGGTCAACATCTCCCTGCAGTCTACCACGCAAAACAAAGGGAATCAGCAGTACTGGCTGCCCTTCCGACTGTATATGAAAAGTGTACAGGGCGAAATCCAAAATTCCTGGGCCACCACCAAGAACAGCAACGTCTCCGCCATGCTGGTGGACACGGACAATCCCACCATCCAAAGCGTCACGGCCCCGGCGGGAACCTATGCCAGCGGACAGCACGTGCCCATCACAGTTACCTTTAACGAGTTCGTGGATCTTAGAAGCGCCATCGTGACCATCAATGGCAAAGAGTATAGCGCCGCTGCGCTTTCCATGAACAGCTACGGTGTCACGGCAATGCTCTGGTACCCAGTGCAGGATACGGATGCCACCACGGTCACCGTCAATGGTATGACCGGTGTGAAGGATGTTTTCGATCATCCGCTGGATACCACACTCTATCAAAGCGACTCGATTAGCGACGTTACGCTGAAGAGCGTCTTGATGCGCAACGCTCCCACCGAGCTGACGGCCACCTACGCCAACGGCAAGGCATCGTTCACGATGCAGGCCAACATGGAGCAGGCCTACAAGACCGTATACAGCAATTATCACACCCCGGAAGGCACAGACCCGAAGGAAGCCCCTTTCCGCCTCGAGCTGAGGTACGACTCCGCGGTTGAACCAATCCATCTGCAGGTCTATCTGGACACAGAGAAGGAAGCCTTCACCATTAGCGACTATGCAATCGCACCCGCGGCTTTCGACCGCACCTATACGGTGACGCTGCAGGCCAACGAGGGCACGAAAGACGCTCCTAACTGGGTGAATGTTCTTCCCCTGACCCGGCAGTTCACGGTGCAAAAGAAAGTTTCCGCGAGCACGGTGAACGTCGTCCCGGAAGCGGATCCCGCCAACTATACGATTTCCCTCGCCGAAGCCGCCCGCCCCACGCTTAAGGCCGAGGTTTTGGGGAAAAACGGTGAGCAGGCCACCTACACCACCGGTAAATGGAGCAGCAGTGACCCGCTCATTGCCACCATCAACGAGGATACCGGCGTTGTTGCCACCACAGGAACCAAGGTGGGAGCCGTCACCTTTACCTTTACGGCGGACAACGGGACTGAGGACCCTGCCGATGATGTGAAGGGCCAGTCAAAGCCCTATACCGTGACGGCAGGCGATTCCCTGGCACTGGTGATTCCCAGCGGCTCGTCCATCGTGACACGGGTAAATCAGCCCGCCACCGTGCTGTGGAGCTCCAATGCCGCGCTGATGGCACCGAACAAAGAGTTCAATTACAGGATCGACCTGTATGAGGGCAACTACGCGGATGAGGCGGCGCTGAGCGGCCTCAAGCCCGTTGCGACTTATACCGCCGGCAAGGATAAAAACAGCGTGCGGATCGGGGAGAATGTGCTCTCCAAGCTCTCCACCGGAAATACCCCAGCCTACACGGTATGTGTCTCCATGCCGCACCCCAACGCCGAGGGTGAGGACGTCCGCCTGTCGGCACTTGCCTGGATCATCGTGCAGGCACCACCTGCCACAGCCAAGCTGACACCGCCCCGGAGCATTTACCTCAAGGATACCGACGACGCCGTCAATATCGACTGGTCGGTGGAAAACACCACTGAGGGTGCCCCTTTGCAGCCCACGCTGACCATCACCCGGATCACAGAGGACAACACCGCCACCAAAGTGGTGGACAGTAAGCGCCTATCCGGCACCTCCGGGAGCGTCTCCCTGCCATTACGGAGAGTGAAAGCCGGCAATCTGAAGGACACCTATCAAGTGGTTTTGAGTGTGGAGAATCCTGGTGAGGAATCTCCCAGCACCGACTCCTTCCCCCTGTATGTCTACAATGCCGACGCACTGAAGGTGCAGAACGACGAAGGAAAAACGATTTCTAAGCTGACCATGGACAATACCTCCAAGGTCAGCGGCAGCCTGCCTACCGTTACAGCTGAAATTTTGCAGCTGCGCCAGGAGTTGGGGCTGATCGAGTACATAGGCATCAACTATGACGAGTACGGATGGAACTCCTTTAAAGACGGCATCCGGTGGCTCTCCAGCAACAACAATGCCATTTCCGTCAACTACAAGCAGGGCGGACTGTATGAGGACATCAGAAACTTCTCCTTTGATTCCTACCTTCCCGAAACCAAAATGGCGCTGTCCGGCTTGGCCAACGGCACCGCAACCGTCACGGCTACCCATGCCGCCACGGGCATGAGCGCCGCCGTACAGGTGACAGCGAAGACGCTGCAAAATAAGTTCTATCTCTTCCAGCTGACGCCTGCAGCGGAAACTACGCTGCAATACACCGACGGCAAAGGTGTGCCCAAAACGGTCGCGACCAACAGTGAAGGCGTGCTGGCGCTTTATGAGCCCAATGGAATCGCCAGTGAGGTGTCTCTGCGGTCCGGCTCCGGCGCGGATATTTATCTGGGCACCATCTATAAAGAAAATCTGCGTTCCGGCGAGCGGGATGCCACAAAACTGCAGCTTTATCCCTTGAATACCTTCAGCCTTCGGCGAGTCGCCCGGGCATCTGTGACGCTCATCACGCCGGGCGGCGATCCGCTGGCGAACAAGACGGTGACCGTTCGCGGCGGCGTTTATAAAAACGGAGGCTACTGCCAGACAGCTCTGCTGGGCTCCAGGGCAGGAGCACTTGTCAGCGGCATCACCGGCGACACCTATACCACGGATGCGGCGGGAAATATAACCGTCTATCTGGATTCCACCCAGTTCTGGTCGGCCGAAAAGGGCGAGAGCAACACCACGGCGCTTTCCGCTCTGGATCAGCTGGAGTACATTCTGGAGATCAGCGAAATTGACGGCGACAAGTACTATCCGCTGCTGCTGACCGTCAACGGCAAACTGGGCGTGGACGATGTAATGCGCACCGCAGAGGGCGTTGTCTCTCTGGAGCGCGTGCCGGCGGGGGAGGCAAACAAGCCCTTCATTGTGGCGCAAAGCGTTGATTACGGTCTTGCCAACGGTCAGAAGGTGGATGTCCGCAGCTCGACTGGGAAGATCGGCCCTAACAGCAGCTTCAAAACAGCAAGCCTGCACACCACCATGCTCCTCTGGGGCGAGAAGATTGCCAACGCGAAGAATTACCGTCTCAGGTTGGCGGACGAATACGGCGTTCTTCCTGCCGCCCAGAGCAGCAGTACCAAGCAGTATCCATTCTCATCCATCCCTGTAGCGGAAAACGATCTGACCCTCACCGAGGCCACCATGACCACCTCTGGATGGATCGCCGACGGCAAGGATGTGGGTATGAAAACGCAGCTGAGCCTGAACGGCAGCCTGCTGCAGGAGAAAATAATGCCCTTCCGGGTCGTTGATCTGACCCGAGTGCCCAAGGTGACAGAGGATGCCCGCGTCACCGGTATTCTGGCGACGATGGGAGCCTCCAGTGGAGTGAATCAAGTCGACTTTGGCGGAGTGGGCGACAGTAACATTCTCAAGGTGCTGACCGGACGGCTGGATGATCTGAGCGGTCCGGTGGACACTTCCGTGTTCAAAATGATCATCACCCCCAGCGAAGATCCCTCCGTGTTCCGTGCCATGATTTGGGCCGGGTACAACACGCTGGAGATGGAGGACATGGACTATTCCGAGGACGGCGTGGCGTTGGGTGCGAATGTGCTGACGCAGAACCTGGAGGTGGGCGTGCCCGGGACCGGGGACCTGAGCCAGATGGCACAGGGTACCTATGATCCCAAGGGGGACTACAAAACCAACTCCTTGGCCGACAATGTCACCAGCACGGATCTCAACTTGCAGTTGGAGGGCTTTTACGAAGCGGAGATCCGCTATAACACTGAAAAAAAGGAGTGGGAGGTTTTCACCGTAGGCGGCGGCTTTACCGCCGGCGTTGGCGTGGGCTTCTCCTTCAGCGTGAACGCCATGGCTGGCCCCGTGCCGTTGACGGCAACCTTTGAACTGGGGGGTGCCATTCAGCTGGATTTCCGTACCGCAGTGCGCTACGGCCAGCAGGGACAGGGCACAGAGCTTGCCTGGAGCGATCCCACGGCCACGGCAGTGAATGACTTTTTGACCACGCTGCGTATCAACGCCTATGTCCACGCGTTTGGCGGCATTGGCTTTGACTATTCGATCGTGGCGCTGAAGATCGGCCTATTCGGCAATTTGGATGTGGACAGTCAGAATAAGTTCCTTTCCCGCACCTATCTTGCCGACGAGACAAAGCGCCAGATCAACGGTCAGGCCCTGGGGATCCAAAGCGAAGTGGGAATCAAATTTGTGGCCAGCTTCCTGTTTATCTCCTACGAGGCGGTGATCGCCTCCGGAACCCTTGGAGCCACCAAGACTTTTAATGACTGGAAAACAATCGACAACTACTGGAATAACGCCACCAGTGGGCTGAGCCTTGCCTCGCTGCGGATGGCGGCGGCTCAGAGCGGAATGCAGGTGGCTTCTGGAAGTGCAACGCTCCAAAGCCGGGACTATCTGGAGAAATATGCCCGTACCTGGGGCCAGCCCCAGCAGCGGATGATGCTGTTCTCTCTGCACTCCACCAGTGGGCTGGAAAACATCCAGACCAATGCCAACCCCACATCCTATCCACAGCTCAGCGATGACGGGAAGGTATTGGCCTACATCAACGACGGCAACAGCAGCAGTATTTACGGCAGCCGGGCGCATTTCTCCACCCTCAATGGCGGTGTCTATTCTGTCTCCAGCCAAATTGCCGATCCCACAGGGTTCCCCGGCTACGGCGACACGAGCGTTTCTTTGTCCGGCACTGACAGCTTCGCGGCGGCGGCTTGGGTTCGCATGGGCACTGAGCTGCCGGGTAAAGATGCCGGTGATCCCGTGACATTGGAAGAGCAAAACCTGCTGATGAACAGCACGGAGATCGTAGCGTCCGTCTATGACGGCACAGCCTGGACCTCCACCCGCCTAACCAACGACGGCACGCCGGATCTGGCCCCAGCCACAGCAGTGGGCGGCAACGGCAAGGCCATCGTGTTCTGGCGCAGCGTCTACACCCCCGATCCCGGTACGCAGGGCAGCAGCAGCCTGCTGAACTTCACGACCAGAGATTGTATCATGTACCGCTGCTATGACAGCACTGACGGCACCTGGAGCGAGGCCAAAATGCTTTATAACGGTGCTACTGGCCGCGTGAAGGCGTTACAGGCGGCCATGCTGCCCGATGGAACCGCTATGGCGGTTTACTCGCTGGACCGCAGCGAAACCGGAGATACCTCCGACTACGAGATCGCCTACTGTACCGTGGCTGCTGACGGAACTCCCGGTACAGCCATGCTGGCGACCTGTGACAGCAATCTTGACGAAAACCCCCAGGTCGTTGCAGCCAACTTCGGCAGCGGGGATGACCGATTTGTCATCGGTTGGCACAGTGTCCGAGACGGCAGCAGCGATATCCAGCTGTTGGCTGTGGACGGCACCGGCACCATGTCCAACAGCTTCCCCGGCTCTCTGTCTGCCCTGACCAGCAGCGGCAACGCCGTCGTGGGCGGAGACTTCCGCTTCGCTTCCCTCAGCGGAGGTTATCGCAGCCTCAATGATCTTACCATCGTCTGGAATGAGACTGTCAATGACGCCAACGGCGCGGTAGATCACAGCATTTTGAAGGCGGCCAAGCTGCGCTATGCCGCAAATACCTACACTCTCTCCGCACCGTTGGAACTGGCAGAGCTGCCGGATCGCACGCTGGCTGACCACTTTGATGCCTATGTCAGCGGCGCCAATCAGGTGCAGGCTGCCATTCAGGCCACCCGGTATGACGATGAAAAACCGGAGGTGATTGGCGGCGTGACCGTTCCGGGTGAGGAAACGATCCTCTATACCGCTGCCTCTGATTTTATCACCGATGCGGTGGCAGTGGAACAGATCGGTGTGGATTATGCAACGCTGGCACTGAACAGCCTGACACCCATTCGCTTTACCATCCGCAACACCGGGCTGAACGATGTGTCAAACCTAACGGTCAAGCTTGGCAGCGGGGAAACCGCCACCCTTACGGAAAAACTGCTGCCCAATGAAAGCTCCACCCTTACCGTCTGGCACCATGTGAAGGACCGCGTGACCGACCCGAGCTATACCATCACCGCCGCCGGCGGCATCAACGAAAACGGCACAGTGTATTTGGATTATCCCGACATTGGCATCTCGCAAATGGAAGTGATTGCGGAGAGCGCCGGCAAGCGCACGGTGCGCATGACCCTCTATAATTCCTCTGCCGCCACGCTGGCCGGCGGAAAGAACCGCGAGGTGAAGCTTGCGTTCTATGCGGATGATCTGCATACCAAGCCTGCAGAGGTAGCCTGCACCACAAACGGCGTATCGGTCAGCGGTAATGAAATCACCGTTTCCGGAAACAGCGCCCTCGCCCGCATCGATCAGGGGACCTTTACACTGGAACTGACCTATGATCTGGGCAAGTATATGACATCCATTGGCAAAACCGAGATCCCCAATGTGGGTACCTATCTGTACGCCGAAGCGTGGGTGGAAGGCCAGATCGGTGGAACGGGAAGCAATCAGCGCCTGCCGGAGTATGACGGCAGTGACAGCGAGGCCAGCGTCCATATGACCGGCGCACTGGCCCGCACCGGAGAGCAGCTGACGATGGATGTGACACAGGGGAACGACGGCAACGGTCACAGCACCGCCGCCATTACCCTGCGCAACAACTGCCTGCAGCCTCAGACCAGCGCAGCGCTGGTGGCCACGCTGCTGGATGCTGCCGGGGCCGTTCTGGAAACGAAAAAGGCCAGTATTGGCGGTGCCATCTCCGGGGAAACCTTCCAGACGGAAACCGTCACCTTCTCCCGGCTTGGTACCCGCGTAGTGGTGCGAGCCGCAGTGCCCGGTAATGACCTTCTGACCTTTGAAGGTCTGGCAGTGGGGCTCGGCGATTTTACCGCCAACGGAACGAACTATACCTATACGCTGCAAAATGATAGCGGAGCAACATCTACGCTAGTCACAGCGGTGTCTGGAAATGGCGCCCCCGTGAGCATCAATGGACAGGCTCTGTCCACCGGCGGCAGCGCAACCGTTGCCATCCCCAACAGCGGCAAAACCAACATTGTTGTGGGAATCGGTGCTAAAACTTACACGCTGACGATTCTGCGCAATAGCGGCACAGGCGGCAATGGAGGCGGTGGCGGCAGCGGCTACAGCTACTACACCATCAAGGCAACTGCCGGGTCTGGCGGCTCTATCTCCCCCTCCGGCAATGTCAGCGTTCGTGAGGGTAGTGATCAGACCTTCACCATCACCCCGGATAAGGGCTATGCTGTCTCTAACGTCAAGATTGACGGCAAGCGCATTGGCGCGGTGAAGTCCTACACCTTTGAGAATGTCCGTAGAACCCATACCATCGAGGTCATCTTCGTCAAGGGCACTGCCAGCGCCAGCACCGGAGACAGCAGCAATCTTCCGCTGTGGAGCGCCCTCCTGCTGGCAAGTACCCTTACGCTGGCCGGCGCCGTCCACTATAAGAGAAAACGCGCACGGTAATCGTCTTATCACACCTTTAAGGCCAACAAACAGCTCAGCTTCCGGGTTTTTGCCCGGAAGCTGAGCTGTTCCTTTTTCACTACAAGAAGCTGATCAATGACATTTTAAAGTAATCCATCTTCACAGTCACATAGCCAAGCAACACACGAACAGATATGGCTTGCACTCTCTTTGTACATTGAGTTTCTGTACAAACAGTGAGTGCTGTCATCAAAGCGCAAGAGAGCCGGCGCAGGGAATTCCCTGCGCCGGCTCTTCACTATATACTCAGCTGATTGCCCCGCCGAGTACCTGACGCAGCAGCTCCGCCGTGGTCACCTCGCCACGCAGCACCCGCTGGCACTGCTCCCGCATTTGAGGCGTTACCTGACAGCCCTCCATGCGGCCGGAGGCCTCCGCGTTCTTCACAGGAAGTGTATATCGCTTACCAGTGTTCTTGTACATAGAAAAACTCCTCGCGTCATCCGCGAGGAGTCTGGAGCTTGTGGCCGGATTTCCCCGCAGGGGGGATAAACTTCGAATCCGGGTAAGCTCAGCAAAAAAACAGCACCCTGTCGGGTGCTGTTTTTTGGAGCTTGTGGCCGGATTCGAACCGGCGACCTGCTCATTACGAGTGAGCTGCTCTGCCAGCTGAGCCACACAAGCATTTCAAGCGTGGGATAGTATACCACACTTTCGCGCCGCCGTCAACAGCTTTTCGCCGAAAGGCCATAATAGTATAGCGCAAATTTGTGATTGCATTTTGAAAACCCGCGTGGTACGCTTGAACCGACCTGCGGAAAGCAAACGCGCAGGCCCCCCTGTCATGTCCGCGCCGCCGAAGGCTCTCGGCAGTCCGGACTGCCTTGCAACGAACAAAAAGGAGACACAGACCATGAAAAACCACTCTCTGCAGCGCTTCGTCTGTCCCGCCGCCTCCCACGAGCCGGCATGACACACAACGACTATTCCCGCCTGCTCCGGCGCATACAGGAGCTGCAAGTACGGAAGGAACGGGTGATCGTGGCCATTGACGGGCGGTGCGGCTCCGGCAAGACCACGCTGGCCGCGCGGCTGCAAAAGGATCTGGATTGCCGCGTTTTCCACATGGACGATTTCTTTCTCCGCCCCCAGCAGCGGACAGCGGAGCGGTTCGCCCAGCCCGGCGAAAACGTGGATCACGAGCGGTTTCTGGAGGAGGTGCTGCTCCCCCTGCGCAGCGGACAGCCCGTCACCTACCGCCCGTTCTCGTGCACACAGCAGCAGCTGGGCGCGCCGGTGACGGCAGCGCCCTGCCGTTTCGCCATCGTGGAGGGCGCCTACGCCTGTCACCCCGACCTGTGGGCGTATTACGACCTGCGGGTGTTCCTGACCGTCGACCCGGAAACGCAGCTGCAGCGCATCGAAGCCCGCAGCGGGGCGGCAAAGGCCGCGCAGTTCCGCGACCGCTGGATCCCCTTTGAGGAGACGTATTTCAGCGCCCTCGACGTGCAGGCGCGGTGCGACATGTGCATCAGCGGATAATGCCAGCTCCCCACCGGGTCGGTGGGTTCGTACCGGAAATAGCAATACACACTGTAATCGCAAAATTGCATCGCAGGAATACCCCGGAAAAAGTTCGAAAAGTGTATCTCCGCCTTTCAAAGGGCAAAATACCGCATTCGCCAAAAGGAGGGAATATCCCCTCCATTCCGGCAGGATTTTACACAAATCCAGTCGCTTCCCGCAACCCGAAGCGCTTTACGATAAGGTGACATAATTCTACACGGCATAATTTCTACAAGGAGTTATCCACAGTTTCCACCACTTTTTCCACACCGGTGCAAATCCCTATTTTACTTGATTTTCCCCTGTGTTGGAAGGAAATGTAAGTCCGAAAACAGGCACTTTCCCCCGCGAAACAGGCGTTATTCAATTTACATAATGTCACATTTCCTCGGACAATGGCAAAACAATACCCCGCGACGATGTCGCGGGGTATTGTCTGTTTGTTATCTGCGTTTTCCGCCGCCGAAGCCGCCTCCGCCAAAGCCACCGCCGCGGCTTCCGCCGCCGCGGGAGCCTCCGCCGAAGCCTCCGCCGCCAAAACCGCCGCTGGGACGGTTGGGACGGCTGGGGCGCGGAGCGCTGGGTCTGCTGCCGCCGGGTCGCGGCGCATTAG
>OLFZ01002123.1_pt1 | contig 14249 bp, 13 predicted proteins | sample 1604861 | NCBI WGS metagenome assembly OLFZ01 (sample SAMEA3888895, study PRJEB22519) | human gut metagenome | biome: human gut; feature: human-associated habitat; material: faeces | place: Denmark | collected 2011 | reverse complement strand
AAATTACCTGTCAAAACTTTTGGAGGCGAACGCATTTTGATGCGTCCGCCCTGTATGTGTGGGCTTGGGGAAGTTGAATTTAATCTTGCCGAACTTCTTTTTACAGCCAACTATATAGACGCGTTTTCTTGCTTGCGGAACTCCAAAATCAGATGCATTAAGCAAAATGAATTCTGTGTTAAACTTAAGTTCATCTCGCAGGACACTTAAAATAACTTTCAAAGTTTTTCCGTATGGGTCTGATTTGGACTCTTTCTGATGTTCAATCAGACCTTCCACATTCTCCAAAAGAAAGCCGTCCACATTTTTAAGGTGCTTTTTCAATATTCTTTCAATCTCGAAGAAAAGTGTTCCTCGTGTGTCTGCGAATCCCTTTTGTGAGCCAGCAAAACTAAATGCTTGACAGGGGAATCCACCTAATAGTACATTAAACTCTGGTATTTCACTTGCATCAACTTTGGTTATATCACGTTTCGGGATGTCTTCATGGAAATTATGTGCATAGGCTTTTAGTGCGCTTTCTTTAATTTCCGACGTAAACACACACTCTGTGTTTAAGCCAAAATCCTTGGCTGCTTCTTCAAACCCTATCCTTATTCCACCTAATCCTGCAAAGAGGTCTATGAACTTTATTTTATTTGGCATATCTAACAAAATGAGCTTCAATGTAGTACCTCGTAGGCCGACCAAAGCCAATGCGTGACTACAAAGAAGCTCATGTATTTGTTCAATATCATTTTGGTCTATTTTCGAGGTAATGTTTACACATCACGGTTGCAAAAGTAAATAAATTTAGCGATAAATGCGAAATTTTATCAAATTTATAGGATTTTTTCAGATATAATAATGTATAATAAAATTAAATATGTATTTTTGTGTACCGTAATGTAACGTAATAGACCTATGAAACAAAGAACAAAATTTATCTTGACCTATTTGGGAGGCATCGTGACAGGTGTAGTGTTAGTATTTGCATTGGGCTTTTTCATGGCAATGTCGCAGTCGAAGCAGAGTGCAAACAATGATGTTGTCATGTTTGAGAAGCCTCGTGGTGTAGTGCCTGGCAAAGTGTTTGAAGTTATGCAAGTGTTGCCAGAGGGCAGTGCCTTGGCTACTGTTGATGATATTGACAGCGGCAATATGGGAACAGTAGTTCTCTTTATTGGAAATGAAAGTTTGTCATACTATGACAACCAGAAGATTAAAGTGCCAAGTGGCAAGGTTGCCAAACAGGTAGGAACTTACAGCTATATGACACGCCAAGAAATGGAGAAGACTGTGCCAGTAGTGGAAATTATGGACGAGTAGATTATGGAAAAGAACTATGTTGTTGACGATATTGTCTTCTTCAACCGCACAACAGTTGATGTGCGGTTGCACAACAACTGATATACGAACGTCCAACAGCTGATGTGCAACTGCACAACGCCTGTTGGACGGTTATTTATTATCCAGTAAACATCTACCGATATTAGCTATCTTCTTCATATCAATTTTCCAAATATCTTTCCACGTCCGCCAGGATCTTCTGGAATTCCGGAGAGAACTGATAGTAGGTATTTTTCTTCATCATCATCTTCACCTTGCCGAGGCTGTTCTCGTAGCAAGCTATTTCGGTGCGTGCCTGTTCGCTGTGAACAGCACGGTCGCGGATGTCGTTCTCCTGCTCATTGCGCAGAATGTCGCACACCGTCTGCACCACCGGACTCACTACCAGGTCGAAAAGATGATGACCCTGGATGTAAAGATAAGTATTGTTGTCGTTGATTCCCAAGTCGCGCAACATCCGCTCCGTCTCAGGCAAGGCATCCTTGAGTTTGGGGAAACGGCGCTCCAGCTGGAACATCTTCGCCCTCACCTTCTTGCTCAGATACTCTATCGCCCACTTCGGATTCTGAATGCGTACTGAGGGAAGCACCACCACCTTGTTGAACTCGCACATATCGAAGTGCATCGTCATCTTGCGGCGCTGCAGAAAGACAACATGCCATACAAAGAGAGGCCAGATGGTTTGGGAATAAGACTGCAGGAAGCGCTCAAAGTTGAAAATGCGATGGTCGTTGAGCGTCACCATCACACAGGTCTCGTGCAGTCCCTTGGCATAACACTGGAAGTTTTCTATCGCGTAGGCATAAGTATGAAAGATGTAGGGATTCTCCAACATCTGTCTCGACATCTCCGTAGCGCCTTGCAGAATATAGTCGTAGTCGGCATCCACACAGGCTATCATGTCTCTGCCCACGCCCTTGAGCATATTGGAGATGGCAGCCTTCTTGCCCCTGTCAAGATGCTGGTTGCGCGAAGGCAGCATGATATCGAAAGTTAGTTTGTCATCCTCATAACGGCCAAGTACCGAGCGCCAGAAGAACACATCGTCGTAGCTCTCGACGTAGACTACTATTCTGCGCCGGGCTTTCTTCGGAGTCATCTTGTTGATGGCCTCGAAGTATTGCGAATTGATATTATCGGTTAAACGTTTAGCCATAAGCAGAACAATTAAACACTAAACATTAAACACTAAAACATCACTTAATCGTTATGTCGTTCACCTCAGTCACACGGTCGGTCCAGCCGTCCATGACCACAGCAGGACTGTGGGTTGTCATGATAATCTGAATGTTGGGGTTCAACTTCAGCACCAAGGAGATAAGCTGCTTCTGCCATTCAAAGTGCAGACTGATCTCAGGCTCGTCCATGAAGAGCACATAGGACTGATTGTCTTCCACCAGCACAGTGAGCAGAATGGCAAGCATCTGCTTCTCGCCTGCCGACAGCTGATAAGGCTGCAGCACCTCGCCAATCTGATTGAACTTGATCTCGTTGGCAGTGCGGATGATGGTCTTGCCCGTCTCGCGGAACAGGTCGTCCACGATGTCCTGAAACATCCTCTTAGGCTCGCTGAGCGCCTGAGCCTTCTGGGCAGCATCGGGTTCGCCACTCTGCAGCACGGCAATGATACGGTTGCCGATGTTCACCTGATAGTCGAGGTACTTGCGCTGCAACTGGAAGAGCTGCCAGTCGAGCTCGGTGACAAGCGTAAGATCCACCTTGCTGATCATCTCAGAGTTGAGCAGCGGACGGTCGACCGAACGAATCACGTCAAACCGAATCCACTTAGCCTCCTCGGGCTCCACCTTCAGATGAACACCCTTGAGCAGATGGCTTGGAAACTCGCCCCCGGCACTCAGGCCTTTCACTACCTTGTTGAGAATGGTACTCTTTCCCACTCCGTTCACACCGCTCAGGATGTTCACCCTGCGGTCGAGGTTCCAAAGTATGTGCTTGGTACCACTCCATAGAGAGTCTATCTCTATCTGCTTGATATAATCGGCATATTTCTGCATAGGTTTATACTTTTATCTACTTTAACTCTAAAACTTAGGGCAAATATAATCATTTTAACCGAAATTTTGTACCTTTGCATCGATTTTTTATATTAAATAAGGTAAAATGGGTAACAACAAACCACTTTTAGCCCACTTGTGTCTCTTTGGATCGGGCGCATTCTGGGGACTGATGGCACCTGTAGGCAAGGATGCCATGACACACGGCATCGAGGGCATCGACATGGTATCATTCCGCGTTCTGGGCGGAGCCATCCTCTTCTGGCTCACTTCACTCTTCACCCGCAGGGAGCATATCCCTACAACCGACATCATCAAGTTGGCTGGAGCTGGACTCTTCGGACTGGTATTCAACCAGTGCTGCTACACCATCGGACTGAGCATCACCTCGCCCAGCAATTCGAGCATCATGACTACATCGATGCCTATCTTCGCCATGATTCTGTCGTTCCTCATCCTCCGCGAGCCCATCACCTGGAAGAAGGTGGCTGGCGTACTCTTAGGCTGCAGCGGTGCCGTGCTCATCATCATGACAAGTGCCGCGGCGGGAAATGCCAAGGTGGGAAACATCTGGGGCGACTTACTCTGCATGGCCGCACAACTGTCGTTTGCGCTCTATCTGTCGCTCTTCAAGCCCTTGGTGGGAAAGTATTCGCTCTTCACCATCAACAAGTGGATGTTCACCTGGGCATCGGTCATGATCCTGCCTTTCTCTGCCTCTCATGTGGCTTCCATCCCATGGGCTGAGGTGCCAGTATCAGCATGGTGGGAAACGGGCTACGTCATCTTCTTCGGCACTTATCTGGGCTACATCCTGATGATGATAGGTCAGAAGACACTCCGACCCACAGTGGTTTCGGTATACAATTATGTGCAGCCCTTGGTCTCTGTTTCTGTCAGCGTGCTCGTAGGCCTGGCAGTCTTCAAAGGCACGCAGGCTCTTGCCGCCCTCCTCGTCTTCTCAGGTGTTTGGCTGGTTATCAAGAGCAAGTCGAAACACGACATCGACAAGCACGACCACAGCCTGGCCTACGAGAAAAGGCATGCGTAAACTGATTTCATGTCGATAAAAAAACAGTAACTGTCCTCATCTGATATAACCTTTCAGATGAGGACAGTCTTTTTTCGCCAAATTAGGTAACAAATTACAGCCAAACTGGGTAACAAAACTCAGCCAAATTGGGTAAAAATATGCAGCCAAATTTGGTAATTCCAAGATTTCATTGTATATTTGCAGCAGAAATAAAAGAGATTTGACATGAAGAAATACAAGAAAAGAATTGCAGATAAACTATTGGAATACAGATTAGAAGAAGTTGGAGCTGTATTGATAGAAGGCCCAAAATGGTGTGGAAAAACAACCACAGCAGAACAAAAGGCCAAAAGCGTGCTATACATGGCAGACCCAGACAACCAAAACAACTATCTGGAAATGGCGAATTTAAAGATAAAAATGCTCCTAAAAGGAGAAAAGCCACGTCTCATTGACGAATGGCAAATCATTCCGCAAATCTGGGATGCCATACGATTTGAAGTGGACCACCAAGGTGAGGAAGGCTTGTTTATCCTCACTGGTTCTGCCGTGCCTACATCATCTGAAAAAATACATCACACGGGTACAGGACGTTTCGCTTGGATTACCATGCGTCCTATGTCATTATGGGAATCGGGAGAATCTACAGGCGAAGTAAGTATCAGCGAACTGTTTAAAGGAAATGCAAACCAAGAAGGTTTCAACAAATTGAAACTGGAAGATATCGCCTTTCTCGTCTGCAGAGGAGGATGGCCCAGTGCTACAACCAAGAACACAAGAGCTGCCTTGCGACAGGCATACGACTATTACGATGCAGTGGTTAAGACTGATATTTCAAGGGTAGATGAAATCAGCAGAAACAGCGAACGAACCAAGCTCCTTCTGCGTTCATACGCCCGTTCACAAGGTGGACAAGTCAGTATCGGAGCCATACGACAAGACATGATGGAAAATGATGATGAGACGCTGGCAAACAAGACTGTTCAGAGTTACATCGGTGCGCTCAAAAAAATCTTCGTCATAGAGGACATGCCTGCCTGGAATCCGAACCTTCGCAGCAAGACAGCCATCCGTTCGGCTGAAACCCGATATTTCGTTGATCCATCTATTGCTGTGGCAGCATTAGGTCTTGGTCCTGATGACCTCATCAACGACTTGGAGACTTTCGGCTTGCTCTTCGAGACCTTATGCGTTCGTGATCTTCGTGTATATGCAGATGCCATAGATGGCAACGTCTATCATTATCGCGACAAGAACGGCTTGGAATGTGATGCTGTTCTCCATCTCCGCAACGGTTCATACGGTCTCATCGAAATTAAGCTGGGTGGTGCACAAGCCATCGAAAAAGGAGTCTCTACGCTAACTGCTCTTGCTGACAAGATAGACACAACCAAGATGAAATCCCCATCTTTTATGATGGTACTCACAGCTGTCGGCGACTATGCTTACCGCAGAGAAGACGGAGTATATGTGGTGCCTATCGGCTGCCTGAAAGATTAATTTTGTAGAGAATCCAGGCTACTTATATTATTCCAATGCTGGCGCATTCATTCCTGGCACTTTGGAGAATGTTTTGAGGAACGAAGAGCCTCAGACGCATTTTCGCAATGAATGTCTGTGTAGGGCTATGGTAGATTTCAACATGATTGATACTGTAAGCCGTGGTATCAAGAAAATGTTCAATGAGCAATGGCGCAGACATTTCCCTATGCCAGACTATGAGATTGACCAGATAAAGAAAATTGCATCAAAACAACAACCGATGTCGAAATTAGATGTATACGACTAAGGAACATAAAACAATTACCAGTAGATGAGGACGGCTTAATTAATTATGGTTCGTGCCCACACGTACGTAAAGTTTATTTTTTATAAAAATGTATCAAAGTATCATTTTTGATGTTCTGCACCGTTATATCTAATTGATATATTAGCAGTTGCCGGCAATGAGACTTTTCGTGAAATATGACGAGAAGTATCATAAAAGTATCATAAAAGTCGCATTTTTGGCGAAAAAATATCATTTTCGATGCAACATTTTGCCATTTTCCACGTTATTAAGATAATCAATTATTAACTTAATACCCAATAACACATGGACGAAAAAGAACTGCTGAGAAAAGCTTTTGAGTCTGGCGAGGTGCCAGGCATCATCACCTACTGCTTCACCGAACTTTGTCCGATGAAAAACAACTGTATCCACTATCTCGCCTCGCTCTACAAGAACGACGACACCAAGCGGGGCCATGCTATCTTCCCCAATGCCTTGAAAGACGGAAAATGCGAGTTCTTCGCCCCACTGCGTATCGTGAAAATGGCCTGGGGATTCGACAAGCTCTTTGCCGAGGTGAAGGTGAAGGACGCTCCCCTGCTCCGCTCCGAGATGAGAAGCTACCTCGGCAGCAAGGGACAGTACTACCGATATAAACTGGGACAACAGAAACTCGTGCCCGAACAGCAGGAACACATCAAGCAACTCTTCGCTCGCTTCGGTTACAAGGATGTGGATTTCGACTACTTTGCCGAGGAAATCGACTTCACGAGTATATGATGAAGAATCCTGCCACCCATGGTCTCTCCGTGCCCACCACATGCTCCCTTACGGACCGACGGACGGGCATCAACTGAACAAGCCTCGGGCATCGACTGAACAAGCGGTGAGCATCGACTGAACAAGCCTCGGGCACACACTGCCAACACAGTGGGCAACAAGTGCCCAACCTGGAAGCCCACTTTTGGGCACTATACTTTCTTTTTCCAACAAGCTTTCAAAAAAAACATCATGAAGATTACAATCGTACACAACGACAATAAGAAGCAACTCCTCGTCAGCACAAAGACGATGGAGAAACTACTGGAGCGCATCGCTAAGGACGACAGCAAGCAGAGCGTAACCCGATTCAGAGACTACGCCGCCTACATCGACGAAGACTATCGTTTCTACAAGGACATGCCTACATGGATGCACATCTATCCTGCCGCCGAGTTTGCGAAGGACGAGAACAGCAACCTGAAGATGAAGGTTTGTAATGGCATCCTGCTCCTCAAGTTCAACAACATCACCGACCCCGACGGCACGGAAGGCGTGAAGCGTTCGGTCGCCATCCTGCCCTCCACCTTTGCCGCACTGGAAAGTGCCGACGGAAAGAGCGTCATCGTGCTGGTAAAATTCACCAACCAGAACGACAAGCTGCCAACTTCCGAGCCTGAGGCGGAGCAGCTCTATCGCATCGCCTACCAACAGATCCACCCCATCTACCAAGCCGTGGTCAAGGCATCGCTCACCATCGGCGCCCAGGTTGCTTCCGTCGAGGCTTCCTCTGCCATGTCGAACGAGCCTTCGCTGCACAACAGTTTCATGATGACGCTGGATGCCCACCCTTATTACAATGCCAAGGCGGTGGCGATGAGGATAGACTGTCATTACCGCACGGAAGACACCGACCAGCAAGCCGATCCCGAAGCGAAAGGAAAGGCAAGAAACGAGGACATGGACTGCAAGGACGAGAAAAACGACATAGCAAGCATGATGCTGCTGTTGAGAAACCAATACAATTTCAGATACAACTCGGTAATGAAATACGTGGAATACCAGCCGAAGGAGACAGGATGGTACGGATACCGACCCGTGGAGCCGAGGGTGATGAAAAGAATGACGCTCGAAGTACAGTTGGCTGGACTAAGGGTGAGCATCAAGGACGTGAGGAATTTTCTGGAGTCGGACTACATCAAGAATTACAATCCGATAGAAGAGTATCTCTATCTGTGCCACAACAAGTGGGACGGCAAGGACCACATCCGTGCCTTGGCCCGCACCGTGCCCACCAACAATCCATACTGGGCAGACTGGTTTTACACGTGGTTTCTCGGCATGGTGGACCAATGGCGTGGATACACGCATCGCCAGTACGGCAACTCGGTGGCTCCGCTCCTCATCTCCAAACAGGGCTTCAACAAGAGCACATTCTGCCGCCGCCTCTTGCCGCCCGAACTGCAATGGGGTTACAGCGACAACCTGATTCTCTCGGAGAAACGACAGGTGTACCAGGCGATGGCACAGTTCATGCTCATCAATCTTGACGAGTTCAACCAGATTTCACCACAGGTGCAACAGGGTTTTCTGAAGAATCTTATCCAGTTACCTACGCTGAAATACAAGCCGCCGTACGGAAGTCACGTCATGGAGTTTCCACGCCTCGCCTCCTTCATCGCCACGAGCAACATGAACGACATCCTCACCGACCCATCCGGCAACCGCCGTTTCATCGGCATCGAGTTGACGGGCCCCATCGACGTGAGTGTCCGCCCCAACCACCAGCAGCTTTTCGCCCAGGCGCTTGTGGCGTTGGGCAATGGCGAGAAGTGTTATTTCGACGCCGAGCAGGTGAAGCTCATCATGCAGAGCAACTGCCAGTTTGAGGTGGTTCAGCCGATAGACCAGTATTTCCGTCTCTACTTCGAACCTGCCGACGACGAGGAGGAAGGTGAGTACATGACGGCCGCCGAGATTTTCGACTTTCTGAAAAAGCAGATAGGTTCGTCGCTGAAAGTAAACAGCTTGATGGGATTCGGACGAAAATTGGCTAACATGACGCAACTGAACCACAAGCGTTTCGCCGATGGAATGAAGTATCTGGTAAAGAAAAGATAAAGCAGCTCAAAATGAGACTTCCATGATACTTTTATGAGACTTTTCGGAACAAAATCCGAAAAGTCTCATTTATTATATATGCCTATTTATCAATGCATTACAAAAGTTTCAAAGTCAAGAAATGATACTTTGACACTTTTCTTTCAAAAAAACATTTACGGGCAAGAGATCAGCATCCTAAGTAAACCATAAGTCCACCCAGTACGATATACAACACGGCGTATGGGATGGCGGAACGGAGAATCTCGCCGTCCTTACCCTCCATGTCGCATGAGGCAGTGGCGATGGCGATGCTCTGCGGACTGATCATCTTTCCACCCGTGGCACCTGTGGTATTGGCGGCAACAAGCCAGTTGCTTTGACTTCCCTCCACCCCGAAGAAAGTATCAGTGCCCGTCATGCCGAGCTGGTTGGCAACATGAGCCTGGAGCTTGGCGAAGAGAATATTGGATGAAGTATCAGAACCCGTTACGAAGGTACCGATGGCACCAATCATCGGAGCTACCAATGGATAGAAATCACCCGTCACAGCCACCAAGCCCGAGGCGATGGAAGTTATCATACCCGAATAGTTCATCACACTCGCCAAGGCTATCAGCGAACAGATGGTAACCACCGTCTTGCGCAAGTTCACCGTGGTTCGGGCCAAGATGACCATCAGTCGCTTGACGCTCAACCCCTGTACCAATCCACCGATCGTAGCACCCAGGAAGAGCATCAACCCTGCATTCGAAATCCAACCGAACTTAAAGGTACTGCCCAGCACCGGCAGATGAACAGCACTCACCAAATGCGTCTTCAGGAATGCGTTGACTGGAGGACAGAGCGCACCCGACACCAAGATAAACACCAATATAAAGAGGTAAACGCTCCACGCCTTGAAGCTCTCGGAGAAAGTGAAGGTCTCCTGTTTCTGCACCTTGCTCTTTCTCGCAAACACCTTGGCATAAACGATGATGGCAGCGATGGCGGCGATAGAGCCAATGATGGCAGGAGTCTCCGAACCGAGATAATAGCCGCAGACGAACTGCACCGCCACGGAAATCATTCCCACCCAAAGGGATATGACAAGATTCTTGACGAGATTATGCCTGTCGGTAAGGGTAAGGATGATGAAAGGCAGGATGATGAAGAGCGGAGACAACTGTATGATGGCGAACGCCGATGTCTCGCAAATCTGCGCCACCGATGCCGAGCCGCTTTCCGCCACCTCATTGCAGAGCGTGGTGACAGGCACACCGACGGCACCAAATCCCGTTGCCACCGTGTTGCCGACCAAGGACACCAGAGCCGAGAACATGGGTTTGAATCCCAGTCCGATGAGGATGGCGGCAGGAATCGCCACAGCCGTTCCGAAGCCAGCCATGCCTTCGAGCAATCCGCCGAATCCCCAGACGAGCAACAGCACGAGCAATCCCTTGTCGTCGGTAATCGAAGTGAATTGTTTCTTGATAACCTCAATCTGCTTGCTTTCCACCAATATATTATAGCTATAGATAGCCATCAGGATGATGATGAGGATCGGGAACACCGCCTTCAGCAGACCTTCCACCACAGCCCATCCCGTCAGGGCGAGGATGCTGTCCCCCGCATGTTCCGGGGCTATCATCCCCAGTGGAGAGGCGGCGAAAAGAGCCAGCAATACAGTTACTACGAGTGTCAACAAGGCGCTCTTATGTCCTGCCATCTTGAAGCCGAGCATCAAGACGAAGAGCAACACAATGGGTACAATAGAAATAATAGATGCCATAAGTTATTCAGATTTTATGTTTTTGCCTGCAAATATAACAATTTTCTTTGAGAAAAGTATATATTCTTTTTAAAGAAATAAGTATTTTTAAGGCAACAATTATGCCCCAACATCTGAAGTCTGATGTCATCTCTGAAGAAACCTTTGACACAAAATTAATAACAACAACTCAAGCTTTTGCCCTTACAGGGCGACTTGCTGATTGCCATTGTACCCAGGGCGCTGCCCTGGGCTAAGAGCTTCTGCCCTTTCAGGGCGTGCTGCTTCTGGAACTTCTGGGCCTTCAGCCCGTACTTAAACCACTTACGAAACTTGAGTACGTTATTATATTTTTTATGAATTGCTCAGATTCTTAATGATTTCCAAAGGTAGCTGGGTAGCTTTGGCAACCTGCTCAGCTGAAAGTCCCATTGCCAGCAAACGCTGTGCTGTTTCTGCGTTAGCCTCATGTTTGCCTTCAGCCTTACCTTTCGCCATGCCTATTTCTATACCTTCAGCAAGACCTTCTTGTTTCGCCGTATCAATGGAATTCTTGATATCACGATATGCCTTCTTACTAGCTTCATACTCCCTCATTTCCTGCGGAGTGAACTTGGCTATTTCGGCTTCCTCAAAGAGACGATCAAAGACCTTGTCGCACAGCTCTTTCGGGCGCTGGGTAAGCTTGTAGAGATTTTCTTCTACCTGCTTCATAATCAACTATATTAAAAATGCTACCGCAAAGTTACGACTTTATCTTCATATCTGCAAGAGTTTTTGAGAAAATATGAACGAACTGGGGTAATAGTAAAACGAAGCCGGCTTCATGTGGCAACGCAAGTACTTTCGTTGTTGATTTAAAGTACTTGCGATTGCCATAGAAGCCGGCTTCGTTTTAGGGGTTATCCCTCTCCTATTTATTCATCCCATGCTGTCCAGGGGTTGTAGGGTTTTGCCATATCGGCAACACTGCCGTTGCCGTTGTCTTCACTTCCTCCTTTTGATGAAGTTCCACCCACATTAGTGCCAGTACTTCCACTCCCGTCTGTACGAACTTGATTCTGGTCATAAACGGGCGATGCGGCTATGAAATGTTCTGTTTCCATCTTCACCAATATCATAGTTGGCTTGTTGTATATCTTTTTCATTTTCTTTTCTCCTTTTACTATTATTTTTACATCATTTTTCCTTCATGTGCATTCTCGGCACACTCTTACTTACGGAGATATTTTCTGCCGTTGCGCACCACGATGCCCTTGTAAGAAGCATCCACACGCTGTCCGCTCAGGTTGTAAACCTCGGCTTGCTTAGAGGCTTCCTCTGCCGAAATGTTGCTGATGCCTGTTATCGAAGCTGCCATCACTGCTACATGAATCTTGGCGTTGGTGCCATTGCTTGCAGGCTGTGCCGCATTGTTGTTCGCCGCATTCCAGTTGGGGAAATAGAAATAAGCACGCATTCCGTTGAACTGAAGAGTGGAACCAGATGGCAGATATTTCAGATAGTTGCCAGCAGCTGTGCTGATGTACTGATACTTCTGGCTGCCGTTGTCGGAAATAAGAGTTGTTGTAAGTTTACCATCCGTACCATCTGTATACTTTTTACGACCATACAATCCGCGGAAATAGAAATCGCCGTTCACAATGTTGTCGTTATACGAAGCCTTCACCTCATAAGGAGGCACCACGGAAATAAGTTTTTCTCCGATATGGGCATAATAAGTTGACTCTTGCCCCATAAGAGTTTCAGGCTCCATGTTCTCTGCACCTTGAATGGTCGTCAAACAATATGTCTGTGTACCCGATGCCTGCATCAGATAAGGCACACCAGCCTTAATAGTGAGGTCTGTATCTGGCAGTTTGGTAAAGGCAAGTACACCTTTATCGCTCACCTGTCCAGCCCATTGATGAACAGTCTCATCACTTGTTGCAGGTTTGGCAAGAGCAATAAGTTCGCAGCCAAAAGCCGCCTTAAATTCTTCTTTTGTCAGGTCGAAAGGCAGACAGATTGTATTCCATGCATCGGTGTTGACCAGTTTCATACGATGCACATAGACATCCACCTCATCGTCAAAAGCGCCCTGCGAAGCCAAGTATTCAACACGACCCTCAGCATCATTCTCATCAAGATAAATCTTGTTTACCTTAAAGAAATCGCCTTTCAGTACAATGAGTTTAGACTCACTTTGATTTCGCTTCACCAAGATGCCTTCAAATGTTCCGCTGGTTCCTACATAGTCATCAAGATTGATGCCATCCAACTGTGAACTATTGAAGTAAATACGGTTTGATTCATTATCAGTTTTTGTAGTTTCATTCTGTACCAAATAGAATTCATTGTTAGTTCCCTTCTTGATGGTTCCTGGTACTCTGATAATCGTATTCAGATAGGGGCCATACGAAGCTGTTGCCGTATTTCCACCGGCATTATTTTTTGCAATTGTGTTCACATCTGTGACTACTGTATAAGGATAATCTGCCTCTGTGGTTTCATTTGCCTCACCATCACGTTTTACAGTAAGACTTGTATTGTAAGTAACATCACCAATTTTAACTGAATTTACAAGGGATCCAAAATATGGCATTCCGCTCTCATTTTCTCTATAGTCACCAATGATAGAACCTGTTATCTTGCTGCCAATTTTCAAATTCCAAGTAGAAAATAATTGTTTGTCGTAAACACCATTAGGCGAAACCCATAGACCATAATAATTATTATCACTACCTTTATTTACTATAAAAAAGGAATTGACAAATTTATCAGCTTTAATATCTGGGTCTGCATGTTTCATCACAGCCACAACAGTTGTGGGATTCGAATCATCAAACTTGACTACTACATCATCGTGTTTCAGACTATTTGTTTGAGCTGCATCGCGCAATTCTTTAATCGAGGTAAAAACCTTCTGCGATGTTGGGGGGGGGTCTGAGCCACAATCTGTCCTGTGGTGAGGATGATGATACTGATCAGCATCCATAATCGAGATAGAATTAAACGTTTCATTTTACTTACAGTTTTAGTTGATTATTTTGAGTATATTTTTTGTTCTTGTGAATTATCTTTTCACAGATGAACGTTTTAAACGTATATCTTCTTTCACAGGGGGCAAAATTAGTAAAAAAATCAAAACGTTTTCTTTTTGCATATCGTTTTTTCGCAATTAATTACGAAAACGTTTACAATAACTCCCCTTTCCTTACGTTTTATCTCTCAATCACTATCTTTCGCTTACTTTTTACTGCCAACTTCGTCATTTATACATAAAAAAGACAGAAAGCAAATCTCCCCATTCCCTATATATAATAAGGTATAAAGGGAGAAAAAGAGGGTAAAAACAGTCATATACCACAAACGTGGTAGTAAGAATGCCACTATTATGCGATTTCATAACTCGTTTTTTCGCCGTACCTTTGCATCGTCAATAAGAAATAATAAACAATTTAAAGAAAGGACATAGATTATGAGTACAGAAAAGAAACTTCGCTTTGAGAC
>OLFZ01002117.1_pt1 | contig 14268 bp, 11 predicted proteins | sample 1604861 | NCBI WGS metagenome assembly OLFZ01 (sample SAMEA3888895, study PRJEB22519) | human gut metagenome | biome: human gut; feature: human-associated habitat; material: faeces | place: Denmark | collected 2011 | reverse complement strand
AGTCGGAGAATGGACTCCCACTGAGACAAATTTGCTATTACTCACCACCTGAAGATGTGGGAGTCTTCTCGACTGAGATAAAAACTTGCTTCAAGTCGAACATCAACGGTTACGACAGCCTACTGCTGTGCCTCCAGAAGTTCAATCCCCTTCTTGATACGGCGGATCGACTCTTCCTTGCCAAGCACTTCCATGATCTCGGTCGCGCCTGCCGGCGTCATCTGCTTGCCGGATACAGCGGTACGGATCGGCCACATTACAAAGCCGGTCTTAACGCCCTCTTTGGATACATACTCGGACAGCGCCGCGTACAGGGCGTCGTTGGAGTAATCTTCCTGTGCTTCCAGAATCGGCAGAACATCTTTTAATACCTTTAAGGATGTCTCCAGATTGGTCTTCATCTTCTTGTGAACATACATCTGCGGATCATACTCCGGCAGTGTCTCAAAGAAATCGATGTGTCCCTCGATATCCGGGAAAATCTCGATTCTCGTCTTAACCATCGCCGCGATCTTCTTCAGATCCAGATCCTTGGTGATTACTTTCTTAATGTACGGCTCTGCCATCTCATAGAACTTATCAAAATCCATCGCCTTGATGTACTCGCCGTTCATCCATTTCAGTTTTACCATATCGAAAACAGCCGGAGATTTGCTGATATTCTTGTAGTTGAACTCTTTTACCAGCTCGTCTAAGGAGAAAATCTCCTGATTATTTTCCGGTGACCAGCCAAGCAGGGCAACGAAGTTGACAACTGCCTCGGAAATGAAGCCCTGATCGATCAGATCCTGATAGGAAGAATGACCGCTTCGCTTGCTCAGCTTCTTGTGCTCCTCGTTCGTGATGGTCGGACAGTGCACATAAACCGGAACCTCCCATCCGAATGCGTCGTACAGACGGTTGTACTTCGGTGAAGAAGACAGGTACTCGTTACCGCGGACTACATGGGTAATCTGCTGTAAATGATCGTCCACCACATTTGCGAAATTGTAGGTCGGGAATCCATCCGATTTGATTAAAACCATATCGTCCAGCTCGGAGTTATCTACGGAAATATCCCCGTAAATCTCATCGTGGAAGGTAGTCTTTCCCTCGGTCGGGTTGTTCTGACGGATGACAAACGGCTTTCCTGCCTTTAAGTTTGCCTCTACCTCTTCCTTGGAAAGGTGCAGGCAGTGCTTATCATAGGTCATGATCTCTTCGCCGTTTACTTCTCTCTTTAAGCTGTTTAAGCGTTCCTGATCGCAGAAACAGTAATAAGCTTCGCCTTTATCGATCAGCTTCTTCGCATATTCCATGTAGATGCCCTGTTTCTGACGGTCGCTCTGTACATACGGGCCAACCGGACCTCCGATGTCCGGACCTTCGTCATGCTTCAGTCCGGTATCGCGCATCGTATTGTAAATGATCTCGGTCGCGCCTTCAACGAAACGCTCCTGATCGGTATCCTCGATTCGCAGGATAAAATCGCCGCCCTCATGTTTTGCAATCAGGTATGCGTATAATGCAGTTCTTAAGTTTCCTACATGCATTTTGCCTGTCGGGCTCGGTGCGTATCTGGTTCTGATCTTTGTCATACTTTTCACACGGCTGTCTGGAAGCTTATGTTCCAAACAGTTTTTCCTTTCCTAGAAATAATTAAAATATTGGAATTATAAAATAAAGTAACTGTTCCGTAGGTCTGCGCATTTACTGCGCTGACCGTACGAAAACATGGGCCAGAAGGCAGGTAATTTATATCACGCCTTCATATTCAGCAGATGGCACGCCAGCTGGAAATAAATCATCAGGCTGCACGCATCCACGATCGTCGTGATCATCGGCGACGCCATGATCGCCGGGTCGAGATGGATCGTCTTCGCCGCAATCGGAAGCACACATCCGATCGTCTTCGCGATGATAACCGTGCAGAACAGGCTGATAACTACCGTCAGGCAGATGAGTACCTGCCCCGGATACTGGATCATCAGGCGCACGAAATTGACAAGCGCCAGAGAAAGTCCACAGAGCATTCCCACGCGGATTTCTTTCCACATAACTTTCAGAATATCCGCCGGTTCTACCTCGCCGACCGCCATACCACGGATGATCATCGTGCTCGCCTGGCTGCCGGAGTTTCCGCCCGTATCCATCAGCATCGGAATAAACGTAACCAAAAGCGGAATTACCGAAAAGGCATTCTCATATTTTAACAAAATACCGCCGGTCACCATACTGCTCAACATCAGGATCATCAGCCACGGGATACGGTTTCTCGCGAGCTGGAACACGCCCGTCTTCAGGTACGGCTTCTCACTCGGCAGCATCGCCGCCATCTTCTCGAAGTCCTCCGTCGCCTCCTGCTCCATGACATCCATGACATCATCGACCGTGATGATGCCGACCAGACGGTCTTCGCCGTCCACAACCGGTAAACTCAAGAGGTTGTACTCATTGAACGTCTCCACAACCTTTTCCTGGTCTTCCGTCGTATACGCCTTGATCACATGCGGATCCATGATATCGCCCATGAGCGCCGCATAATCATTCATCAGAAGATCCTTGACCGTCACAACGCCCTCTAAGCGGCGTTTTTCATCCATGACGTAGCAGGTGTAAATCGTCTCCTTGTCCACGCCATATTTCCGGATATAATCAAATGCCTGCTCCACCGTCATATTTTTCTTGAGTCCCACGTACTCCGCCGTCATGACGCTTCCGGCGCTGTTTTCCGGGTAATTGAGGAACTGGTTGATCAGTTTTCTCGTATCCGGGCTGGAGTTCTGAAGTACGCGCCGCACGATCGTCGCCGGCAGCTCCTCCAGCATATCGACCGCATCATCGACATACAGGTCGTCAATGATGGCACGCAGCTCATTATCCGTAATACTGGTAATGATGTGCTGCTGCTGTTCGACTTCCAGACAGGCAAATACCTCTGATGCCAGCTCTTTCGGCAGCATACGGAATACAACGACCGTCTTTTCTGAATCCAATTCTTCGATAAATGAGGCAATATCCACCTCATTCATCTCGACCAGCTGGCTTTTCAGCTCCCGGTACTTCTTCCCGGTCAGCAGAGCCAGCAGCTCTTCTTTCTTCTCTTCTTCTAACATTCCCGTCTCCTTCCAAAATATTGTCATTTTGGAAATCGGACAGGCTGCTCCCTTCCTGCTCCTGCACACAGGCAGAATGCCGGAAACTTATCCACAGATGCGGCAGTGTACACAAGGAATCCGCTGTTTGCAGCTGTCATTCCTGCAAATGCATGTGTACGCTGCCTTCGGTTCTGGGTAGCTGCCGTCTGATTCCGCCTTATGACTCCGGCTTTCCATTGTGTTCACTCCTCTCCTGATTTTCTCGCATGAAAACATCCGGCAGATTGATGCTCGATACCGGATGTCTCTTTTTATTATAATAATTGAATGAAAAAATAGCAATCTTTTTATCGAAGTTATCCAAAAAAACGTTATTAAAAAGTAATTGTTCACGGGTAGACACTTTGGGAACCGAAAATGCCGCTCAGATACCACCACGGCGGCAGCAGCTTTCGCACACCCGCGGCTCCCGGCAAAAAGACTGAAGCGTCAAAAAAGATCGGGCAGAGCAGGAGGCTCGCAAGGATAAACACCGGAATCAGCGCCGCCAGAAATCCCGGCTTCCGGCAAACTGCCAGGCATCCAAAGGCATACATGGTCACGAAGAAGAGATAAAAAAGCAGCTTTTCCGCCTCTAAAAGCGGCTCTGCCCCATTTCCCGACGCCAGAAGCGCCGCATACGCCGAAATGGATGCTAAAAAGACAAACGCCGCGATCTCCGCCGTCTGCAGCAGCCACCGCTCCCGGCTCCGGACCGCCGCATAAAGCCCGCGCTCTGCATCCTCGCCCGCCATGACAGCTGCCGCCAGCCCCATGATAAAAAGGAAAACCGCCGTCAGCCCGCGCACCGGAAAGACCACCTTCATCGCCCCTGTCTGCAGTGCCGTTCCTCCCTGTAAGGTCTGATAATCAAAGGTAAAGGTGCTTCCGTTGCTGCGGTATTTTTCATAGAGTTCCATCAGCACGCCGCACGCCTTTTCCCGCGCCTCCGTCGTCTGGCAGCGCGCCATCACCGTCTGGAATGCCGCTCCATTTTTCCCATAGTCTGCCAGCAGTTCCCGCCCGTATACCTCGAACAGTTCAGAAAATATCTTTTCTGATATAATTTTCTCTGCCACTGTAGACGGCGACACCAGCACGCGGACCGCACGGGTATAATGCCCCTCGTCCAGCCGTTCTTTTAATCTCTCTGGAAACAGGTAGGCGCACTCCGCCCGTCCGGTCATAACCGCCTTCTTTGCCTCTTCCTCCGTCCCGCACGGATAAAAGAAAAATGAACGGCTCTCTTCCGATTCCAGTCTTTCTGCAAGCGCCTGATTCCACGCATCCGTTCCCGGGCAGAGCGCCACCGCGATCCGCCCGGAATCCCGTTTTTCCACCTGATAGAGCACGCCCATTCCCAATGGAAAGATCAGAAGAAACAGGAGGAACACCGGGCGGTAAAGAGCCCGCCGCAGCGTCATTCCAAACATACAGAACCACCACGCCAGCTTCCGCATCCGTCAATCCCTCCTTTTTCCGGCGGCAAGCGCCAGTGCAAAGCATGCCAATGCCGCCGCAGCCAGTTTCCACAGCACCGAAACCGCCCCTGTCTCCTCGCCCGAAGCAATAAAGCGGATTCCATCCATCCAGAGCGCCGTCACCGTCATATTTCCGACTTTCTGAACCAGTTCCGGCAGAAAGACGGACGGGATGATGCCGCCCGCCAGAAAGAGAAATACCACATTGACCGCAAACAACGTCAAAATCGCCGCTGCCGAACTTCTGCACACCTCATAAAACAGCAGAATCCACGCCGAAACTGCCGCGCAGGTCAGTCCCCACGCCGCCAGTTCTTCCCGCCCCGCCAGCGCATATCCCTTCTTCACCGCCCAGCCATAGCCGCCCGCCGTGACTGCCATCAGAAGAAGCGTCATGCACAAGCATTTGCAGAAAAGCGGATACCACCGCCGGATCCCGATGCGCCGAAGCCCCTGTTCCAGCGCCTCCGTCTGGGGAGCCAGAAACGGTGCTGCCGGGATTCCGGTGAGAATCATCAGAAATACAATCCCCGAAATTCCATAAAAGACCGCCGTCGATACATTTCCTGCAGCGCTGACCGTTTTCTTCCGGAAAAGTGCCTCGCGGTTCATCGCATATTTTAAAAAGATACGGTTCAAATCCTGTTCAGACACCGAAATCTGTTCCGGCACTCCCTGGAGATTCAAATATTCATCTGCCGCGTAGATCGCCGCCTGCGAAGTGCCAAGCATCGAACTGCCCGACTCTGCCAGTTCCCGGAAAACGGCGCCTTCCAGCCCGCTCTCATCCGGAAACCAGATCGTGGCTGGCTGGTTCGTACCGTCCAAAATGCCGCGCGCCATGCCGGACGGCACCTCGAAAACCGCTTGAAGCTCCCCGCTTTTCATCTTTTGGAACGCTTCATCGTGTTCCAGATACGAAAAGTCGCAGAGACTTTCCACGCTGTCCAGCGAGGCAATCATTTTGGTTATCTTTTCCGAAAGCGCATCGTCCTCCGGAAGCACCACGCCCACCTCAATTTTCTTTAAAGATGTTTCCCCATATAAAACCTTAGACGCCGAAAATGCCGCCATGCCGACGAGCAGCACCATCACCGCCAGCCCTGCCAGAAAATACGGCAGCTGGCGGAGCAGGCGCTTTCCGGTCAGCAGCAGATATATCATATATGTTCGCATTTTCCGCCGCCTATGACATGACTTTCAGTAGAATTGCGAACAGGTTGCCTGTTATCTCCGTTGTGACCTGGTTATAATCCTCCTCGGAGGAAGCCAGCACATCAAATGGAACGCCGTCCGGCTGCGCGATCTCATCCTCCAGCGGGTTGACATAATAGGAACCGGCAAATTCAACATAAGAACTGCTTCCATTTAACAATGTAGTTTCCAGACGCAGGGAATCCATATCGATATGGACGCTCTCGCCCTTCGAAAGCTCGCTGACCGCGCCATTCGCCGTGATCGACGCCTGAGACGCACCGTTACTCTGCAGATCCAGCTTTACCTCATAGCTGCCGTCCGCGATCTGATAGTCGCCATCCAGGATAAACTGGTATTTCTCTTCGTCGCCTTGCAGGGTCGCAATTACCTGACCACTCCAGCTCTTTCCAGCCTCGTAAGCGCCTGTTTTATCCAGGGAAACCGTGATAATCTGACCGTCCGAATCCTCAATATTTAACGCCCCATTCACATTCGACAGCATGTTGTAACCGCCGCCAAAGGAAACATCGCCGTAAAAACGGACATTTTCTTCCTCAACCGTTGCATCCGTCTCATAGGAAAATCCAGCCATTTTGCCATCTTTTCTCACATAGACATCCATCGTCACATCCCCGATGGTATTTTCCATTTCCTCTACCAGATTGTCCAGCACCGCTTCCGCCTGCGCCCAGAGTTCCTTCTGCTGTTCCTCCGGATCCACGCTCTCTCCGTCCCCGTCCGCTGCATAGATGCTGCTTGCGTCGCCTGCCAGTTCCAGATAGCGCACCACATCCTGTTTGAGTGTCTCATCATTCAGGAAAAATTCTCTCGTCGTCTTTGCAAAGCGAATCAGCGCATCCTTCGGCAGAGTCACATGGTAACCGCGGCAGTTCTCGCTCTGTCCGTCGATCGTAAACTCTTTTTTGTCATTCTTAGTGACGGTCATAGCCGTTTTGAGGTCATCAATCGCCTTGCTTCCCTCTTTGTAGCGGTTCCAGAGTGCTTTCAGATCCATCATCGGCTCCTCGTCCGAAAGCGCTTCCTTGTACTGTCCCAGATAATTTGCCAGCCCCTCAATATCAATCCCCTGCTCTTCGAGCTTCTGCGCCGCATACGGAGAATTAATGAGCTGTCCTTCCAGATCATTGACATAATCAAGGGTAAATATACGGCTGGAAAGTGCCGGAATCGCCGCCATGATCTGTGTATCATCCATGTAAAGCTGTGCGTCCGCCAATTCTCCGCCGCCATACTGCAAGGAAAGATTTAGCAGCTGCCGTCCGCTGTCCACATCGCGCTTCACATCCAGACCGATGCCCGCACCGCTCATCTGGTTCAGGGATTCATCGGAAATACCCGTCATGCTTAACTCCATCCCCGTCTGCGCGGATCCCTTCTGTAAAAGTTTTTCCAGCTCTTTCGTCCCAAAGATCTCCTCAGACGGATTTAACTGCCCTTCCGCCGTGATGCTCTTGAACGCATCGATCACTGTGTCCTTTGGGTCTGCCTGATGGCTGAGCATCACACCGCCGCCGACCACGACCACCGCTGCGGCTGCTCCGGCTGAAATGAGCCATTTCTTCCTGCCAGAACCATTTCCACCCGTTCTGCCACCGTCACTGCCGCCTGCAGCATTTCCACCGATTCCGCCGCCAGCACCAGCGGATCCGCCTGCACTGGTTCCATCCGCTGTGTCAGATGCGGCCGTAAGCGCCTGCGCCGCTGCCTCTGCCGGGTTTAGCGGGGTTGAATTGCTTGACATGTTTGCATTGTTTGTATTGTTTGCATTATTTCCCTCTTCCATCTTGTACCTCCTCCTGTTTTCTCACTCTTAAAACGTTACTGTTCACGCATACGTGCCCAGTAACCTTAAAACCTCTGTATCAGCTCCCGCGCCGAAAGCCCTGCCTCCGTCGGAACCAGCACACCGTCCTTTAATACATAAAGGGTTGTACACGCCCCTATCTCTCCCATCTCATGGGACGTTAAAAGAACTGTTCCCCCTGCTTTCACATAGCTTCTGATATAAGTCAGGATCTGCTCCTTTGCCTCCAGGTCAAGCGCTACCCCCGGTTCATCGAGAATCAGGATATCCGCGCGTCCGGAGAGTGCCGCCGCGATGCTCAGCCTCTTTTTCTCTCCGCCTGAAAGCCGTCCCGCCTGCGTTTTCAAGAATCGGTCCACGCCCAGCACATGACCGACGCCGCATTCCAGATCCCGCTCCATCTCCCGCCGTTTCCCCCGGAACCAGAGACGGTAATTATCAAATGCCGTCAGCTCCGGGATCAATGGATTTTCCTGAGGCACATAGGCGATTTTTTCTTCTAATAGACGATGTCTTCCAAGCGCCTCCTGCCCGTCAATCCGAATACTCCCCCGATCCGGCTTGCGGATCCCCGCGAGGATCGAGAGCAGCGTTGTCTTGCCGCATCCATTTCCGCCGACAATCCCGATGCATTCCCCTGGATTTGCCCCAAAAGAGACATTTTTTAGGATCGTCCTTCCGCGGTACCGTTTTTCTATCCCTGTTACCTCTAACATATTTTTCCTCTTTATAAAGTAAAAAGGAACACCGCAAAGCAGAAGCGAACCGCTTCTCTGCCTTGCAGCATTCCTTACTTTATCTGGTCTGCGCCGCAGTGATGCAGGCACATTGATTTTATGATGGATGATTGCAGCACATCGTGTGCATTTGCAATCTATTTATTATTTATTTTCAGCCAGATCGCCTGGTTTCATGCTCAGGTTGATACGACCCATCTTATCGACCTCGATTACCTTTACAGTAACTTCATCGCCGATGTTGACAACATCCTCTACCTTCGCTACGCGCTTGTCCGAAAGCTTGGAAATATGAACCATACCATCTTTGTTCGGAGCCAGCTCTACGAATGCACCAAAATTCATGATACGGACAACGGTACCTGTCAGAATCTGCCCCGGCTCGATGTCGGTCACGATGCCCTTGATGATGGAAACTGCCTTGTCGATCATTGCCTGATCGGTGCCGCATACAGCTACGCTGCCATCGTCCTCGATATCGATCTTAACGCCGGTCTGCTCGATGATCTTGTTGATTACCTTGCCCTGTTTGCCGACTACATCGCCGATCTTCTGCGGATCGATGGAGATCTGAACGATCTTCGGAGCATACTGGCTGACGGTCTTTCTCGGCTCGGAGATAACCGGCGCCATAACTTCATCCAGGATGTAGAGTCTTGCCTCTCTCGTCTTAGCGATTGCCTCCTCGATGATCGGGCGGGTCAGACCGTGGATCTTGATATCCATCTGGATGGAAGTAATACCCTTGTGAGTGCCGCCTACCTTGAAGTCCATATCGCCGAAGAAGTCTTCCAGACCCTGGATATCGGTCAGAACGATGTAATCATCATCGGTGTCGCCTGTTACCAGACCGCAGGAAATACCAGCTACCGGAGCTTTGATCGGTACACCTGCTGCCATCAGGGACAGAGTGGATGCACAGATACTTGCCTGGGAGGTAGAACCATTGGATTCCATCGTCTCAGATACGGTACGGATTGCATACGGGAACTCTTCCGCAGTCGGAAGTACCGGCACAAGCGCACGCTCCGCCAACGCACCATGACCGATCTCACGGCGTCCCGGTCCTCTGGACGGTTTGGTTTCGCCTACGGAGTAGGACGGGAAGTTGTAATGGTGCATATATCTCTTGGATGTCTCGTTCTCATCCAGTCCGTCGATCTTCTGTGCCTCGGACAGCGGAGCCAGTGTACAGATATTTAAAATCTGTGTCTGTCCACGGGTGAACATACCTGAACCATGTACTCTTGGAAGGATGTCGATCTCAGCTGCTAAAGGACGGATCTGTGTAATCGCACGGCCGTCTGGACGCTTGTGGTCTTTTAAGATCATCTTGCGGACAGTCTTCTTCTCATACTGATAAATAGCATCGCCTAATAATGGCAGCCACTCTTCGTTCTCAGCAAATGCCTCTTCCAGACGCTCAGTAATAGCTGCAATATTTGCCTCTCGGGTCTGCTTGTCATCGGTAAATACAGCTGTTTCCATCTCTTCAGAAGGAACGATCTCCTTGATCGCTGCAAATAATTCTTCCGGAACTGCGCAGCTTTCGTAGGTGTGCTTTTCTTTTCCGCACTCAGCTACGATGGTATCGATAAAGCGGATGATCTCCTGGTTTACTTCGTGAGCTTTGAAAATAGCCTCGATCATCTTCTGCTCAGGAACTTCCTTGGCACCAGCTTCGATCATGATAACTTTCTCTCTGGTAGAAGCTACAGTCAGAGCCATCTCAGATACCTGTCTCTGAGCGGAAGTTGGGTTGATAACAAATTCACCATCAATAAGACCAACCTGGGTAGTAGCGCAAGGTCCGTCAAATGGGATATCAGAAATGCTGGTAGCGATAGCAGAACCAAGCATAGCAGTCAGCTCTGGGCTGCAGTCTGGATCTACAGACATAACTACGTTGTCTAAGGTTACGTCATTGCGGTAATCCTTTGGGAATAAAGGACGCATAGGGCGGTCGATAACACGGGAGGTAAGGATGGCATTTTCAGATGCTTTTCCTTCTCTCTTATTGAAGCCGCCTGGGATCTTTCCTACAGAGTAGAACTTCTCCTCATATTCTACACTTAAAGGGAAGAAATCAATGCCTTCTCTTGGCTTTGCAGATGCGGTTGCTGTAGAAAGTACTACAGTATCGCCGTAATGCATAAATGCTGCACCGTTTGCCTGAGCTGCTACGCGGCCAACTTCTACAGTCAGCTTACGGCCAGCCAGGTCCATACTGAAACTCTTAAACATGGGGTGTCTCCTTTTCTCTTTTAATGTAACGTTCTGTAAATATACAAGTTTTTTACAGGGCAAAAGACGCCGAAACTACTGATCTATCCCAAACGATCTGTTTGGGACACATCAGCGGTCCCGGAGTGTTCCTTTTGCACCTGTCTTCATGCAAATATAGGGTGGAGTAAACTCCACCCTAACATGAATGAAAGCCCGCTGCCAAATGTCTATGCGGCCTTGCGTACAAGCACGCAATCCACATAGCCGCCCGGCAACACTTTCATGATAATTACTTTCTGATTCCCAGCTTTTCGATCAGAGCACGGTAGCCTTCCAGATCGGTCTTCTTCAGGTAATCAAGAAGTCCTCTTCTGTGTCCAACCATCATCAGAAGTCCTCTTCTGGAATGATGATCCTTTGGATTCTGCTTTAAGTGCTCAGTAAGCTCCTGAATTCTTGCAGTAAGAACAGCTACCTGAACTTCTGGTGAACCAGTGTCGTTTGGTGTTCTTCCATACTCATTGATAATTGCCTGTTTCTTTTCTTTTGCGATCATTTTATGATCCTCCTTAAAATATTTTTGCACCCGATACTCAGCAAAAGGTCGGAGTGTCCATTCACCGAATATGGGTTAAACCATACTAATCTAATGTATCATAAATCCGTATCGTTGTAAACAGTTTTTTAATTTAAATACGATATGACACAGATTGGTGTCCGGTAATAGGCACTGGAAATTTTAATTCCGGTACGTGCATTGCTGGCATGCACAATCTGACCGTTTCCGATATAAATTCCCACATGTCTGATGCTGCTTCCGCTTCCATAGAAAAAGAGATCTCCCGGTTTTGCCTCAGATGCACTGATTCGATTTCCGTATGCCGGCTGACTTGCCGCATGATGCGGGAGGCCGACTCCGTATCTCGCATATACCTGCATCGTAAATCCGGAACAATCAATTCCGTTTGTCAGGCTTGTTCCACCCCAGACATAACGGTTTCCTACAAACTGTAATGCAAACTGTACTAAAGAAACGCGGGAATCCGTGTATCCCTCTCCGTATTCCAGTTCTTTTACCGTCGATGCTGTCGGAAGTTTTTCTGTTACCTCTACATAATCTCCGGAAATATATCCCTTCTGATCATCCACTTCCACTTTATACCAGCCGTCTTTTGTATCTTCCACAACAAGATCCTCTCCCTCTCCAACCAGAGAAAGTATTGCAGAATCTTCAGAAGCCTTTTCTCTTACACGAAGGGTTGTGGTATTTACTGTAACAACTTTTGTAATTTCTTTCTTTGCTACATTTTTTGCCGCATCTCCTGTCAGAAGATACTCTGTCTTTACATAACCTTCCACCTTGCCGGAGGTGATCTTTGCCCAATCTCCCTTGACCGAGACAATCTCACAGGCATCTTTATCCGTCATTTTTCCAACAACTTTACTGTCTGTGGATGCCTTTTTTCGCACATTTAAGCTTCCCTGCACCTGCGCGATTCCAAGATTTTTATACCCACAGATGCTGGTATCCTCCGTGGTATTTTCCGAAACCGCTTCTTTTGTCTGCGTATCTTCGATTCCCTGTGCAACCATCTGCTTTTCATTCGCAGCCACCGCAACATCTGTTTTATCATACAGCTGACTAGTTACTCCTGCCGTCACATCCAGCGCCTCCACTTCGCTTGCATTCAAAGATGCGGAAACACCGGCTGTGAGCGATCCGGCCGCCTCTGTTTTATCTGTATTTCCCTGCTGTATCCCGATATAGGCTGCCGCACCGGTCAGTGTCAGAGAAAAAGCAAGTACCATTCCAACTCTCTTTTTTGTCATACGATTCATTTCACAGATTCCTCCCTCATGTCTCATGAAATCTCATAACAAAACGAGTATAACAACAAATAATTACAATGTCAACATATTTTTGTAATATTTATGTAATATGTTTACATGTCGCCGTTTATCGACATCATACGACTGCGGCTCGTTTCAATGTCTCTTTCCATCTGTTCTTTTAACATCTCTACAGACGAGAATCTCTGTTCCGGACGTATAAAAGAATAAAAGCTGACCTTTAGTTCATATCCGTACAGATCACCGGAAAAATCCAGTATATGCGTCTCCACATTTACTTTATTGGAGTGATTGACGGTCGGTTTGCATCCGACATTTGTCACACCTGTGTAACATTTTCCACCAATCTCTACCGCAGTTGCATATACACCTTTCGGTGGAAGAAGTTTTTCGGCCACAAGTTCCATATTGATCGTCGGAATTCCAAGTGTCCTTCCAAGCTGTCTTCCATGAATCACTTCACTCTTTACAAAAAACGGATATCCAAGCAGATCATTTGCCTTTTCCATATTGCCTTTTATGATCTGTTCCCGCACAAACGTACTGCTGATGTCCCGTCCCTCATACTGGATCTTGTCTACCACCCTAAGGGTATAGCCATATGTCGCGGACAATTTTTCCAGCAGAATATGATCCCCTTTCCGGTTATGGCCAAACCGGAAATCCGATCCGACTACCATGCTCTTTACATGCAGACTTTTTACAATCCATGCAACAAAAGCCTCCGGCTCCATCTTTGGTAAACGGACATTCCAACAGGTAATCAATTCCACGCTCTTTGAGAATTTCCTGCTTTTCTTTATTGGTCGAAAGGACACGGTAATTATTATTCTCCGTAAGTTTTTTCGGTGGAATATCAAACGTAAAAACAACGGCCTTTAACCCTTCTTTCTTCTTTTCCAGAAGGTGTTCAATCAGTGCTTCGTGTCCACGGTGTACTCCGTCAAATTTTCCCAGCGACAATGCCGTTGGTTCTTCTATATGAAAATCTTCTATCTTATTCCAGCAAATCATATTTATGCACCAAACATTTTCCGGACTTTATAGTCCTTTGTTTCTCTCTCATACTGATATACAGCGTAAAAATGTCCCATCGGATCATAAACCAGTACCTGCTCACCATCCGCAATTTTTTCCGGAACATCCGTAAAATTTCCATCGTTTAAACGGTTTCCATTCTGAAGAAAACGAAACGCTTCCGGTACAACCGTCAGTTTCGTCTTTCCCTCAAACACGCGGTCCACCGGAAGAATCAGTTCTTCCAGCGTTCCTTCATCCCTTATCTTTTCAATTTCTGCCAACGTGTGTGCCTCTTCCAGAGGAAAAACACTCACCCTTGTCCGGACCAGGGATTCCATACACGCGCCTACGCCAAGCACCTCTCCGATATCCGCACACAGCGTACGGATATAAGTTCCCTTGGAACAGTGCACCTGCATCGTCACATAAGGAAGATTGATTTTTTCAATTTCTATGGAAAAAATTTTAACCGTGCGGGCTTTCCGCTCTACCTCGATTCCGGCGCGGGCCAGATCACATAACTTCTTTCCGTTGACTTTGAGTGCCGAGTACATTGGCGGAATCTGCTCATAATCTCCAACGAACTGCAAAATAGCCGCTTCCACGGTCTGTTCTTTCAGCAATGCAGCCTCTCTGGAACGATCTTCTTTCACCGTTCCGGTCATATCCTGTGTATCGGTTGTAATGCCAAGATGCATCACCGTACGATACACTTTATCCTTATCCGTCAGAAGTTCACATACCTTTGTTGCATTTCCGATGCATATGGGAAGTACTCCGGTCGCTTCCGGATCGAGCGTTCCGGTATGTCCGAT
>OLFZ01002116.1_pt1 | contig 14298 bp, 12 predicted proteins | sample 1604861 | NCBI WGS metagenome assembly OLFZ01 (sample SAMEA3888895, study PRJEB22519) | human gut metagenome | biome: human gut; feature: human-associated habitat; material: faeces | place: Denmark | collected 2011 | reverse complement strand
CCTCCTCCCCTCGCCCATCCAGATTTACAGACCGGCGTCGATGAGGGCCAGCAGCTCGGCGGTCTTTGCTTCCAGCAGTTCCCTGTTGGCGCGGCTTTCCACGTTGAGGCGCAGCAGGGGCTCGGTGTTGGACATGCGCAGGTTGAAGCGCCAGTCACCGAACTCCAGATTGACGCCGTCGATGGCGTCTTCATAGGTGGCGGCGGGCGCGTAATGGTCGCGGATCTTGCGCATCAGGGCCGGGGCGTCGGCCACGCGGCGGTTGATCTCGCCGCTGCAGGGCCAGGCCTCCATGCGCTCGCGCACCAGCTCGGCCAGGGGCTTGCCGTGGCGCTGCATGGCCGCGATGACCAGCAGCCAGGGCAGCATGCCGGAATCACAGTAGGCAAAATCGCGGAAGTAGTGGTGGGCACTCATTTCGCCGCCATAGACGGCATCTTCGGCGCGCATGCGTTCCTTCATGAAGGCGTGGCCCGTCTTGCCCATGACGGGGACGCCGCCGTTCGCCCGGATGAGCTCGCGGGTGTTCCAGTAGACGCGGGTATCGTAGATGATCCTGGCGCCGGGGAAGCGGGGGAGCAGCTCGGAGGCCAGCAGGCCCACCAGATAGTAGCCTTCGATGAAGTTGCCTTCGTTGTCGTAGAAGAAGCAGCGGTCGAAGTCGCCGTCCCAGGCGATGCCCAGGTCGGCCTTGTGCTCGCGTACGGCACGGGCCGTGGCGGCGCGTTTTTCGGGCAGCAGGGGGTTGGGCACCCCGTTGGGGAAGGTGCCGTCGGGCTCCATCTGGCAGAAGATGAATTCGTGCGGCAGGTGCGGGGCCAATTCCTTGAGCAGCAGGCCTGCGCAGCCGTTGCCCGCGTCGGCCACGATCCTGAGGGGCTTTTGCGCGGCGGCACCGGTGTAGTCCAGGATGCGGCGGACGTATTCCTGCCGGAAGCTGACCGGCGTCACCGGGGCTTGGGCCGCGGGCAGGGAGATTCCTTTTGCCAGCTGGGCCGCCACACGATCGCGCAGGTCGTGCAGGCCGGAATCACCGCTCACGGGCCGGGCGCCGCGCAGTACCAGCTTGAAACCGTTCTCGTCGGCGGGGTTGTGGCTGCCGGTGATCATGATGCCGGCGTCGAAATCCTGCCGGGCGGCGGCATCGTAGATCTCTTCGGTGCCGCACATGCCCAGGCTGAAGACTTGGGCCCCGGCCTGATGCAGGCCCACAGCCAGCGCGGCGTGCAGACCGGGGCCGCTCAGGCGGGCATCGTAACCGAGGACGACGCTCCGGGCGCCAAAATGTTCGGCCACGGCACGGCCCAGGGCAAAGGCCAGCTCGGGGGAAAGGGGATCGGGCACCTTGCCGCGGATGTCATAGGCCTTGAAGCAGGAAAGATCGGTCATGGAAGCTCCTTGAGGGGCCGGTACGACCCGCAGGCAGGGGCGTTCCGGTGGGATGGCAAAAAGATCTGTCCGGCGCGGCGGGCGGTGCTTCGGCAGCGCCGCCACGGATGCCGGGTATGTCCCTAGCCCTGGACGCACCAGGGATCGCACAGGGGACGGCAGCGGCAAAAACGGGCAAAGGCGGCGGCACTGGTGCGCAGCGCCTCTTCCACGGGGGCCGCACCGTCAAAACCGTAGATGACGGTCAGGCAGATGCGCGTCTGGTCGTCCACCAGGGCACGGGTGGAATCGCTGACGGGGCTGCCGAAGGGGCCCAGAGCGTCGGCCAACAGGGGCAGGTTCTCCAGATTGAGGCCGCCCTTGCCGATACCTTCGTAGGTCTCGCCCGGCAGGCCGCGGCGGAAGGTGATGTCGCCCCGGAGGTTGGCAAGGGTGTAGCTGCCGAGGGAAAAGCCCGTCTCCAGCGAGGCGATGTTGTTGGCATCCACCACGCTGTTGATGGCGTACAGCCCCTTGCCCTGTTTGAGGCGGCGGTACAGGGCCTCGGAAGAGATGCGGTAGCGGCCGGGATCCTTGCCGCAGGCCTTGCAGCCCGCACGCGAGGGGCCGAGGTTGGGCCACTGGGACAGGGGCTCGCCTTCCATGCGGGCCACGAGACGGGGCGCCAGCTCATTGTCCAGATACGCCCGGCAGTCAGGGCGGCTGGGTTCCACTTCCACTTCATGGACGAGACAGCCCAGGCAAAGGCCGGGCACACGGGCAAGGATGTCGGCATCGGGACGGATGACGGGACGGGTAAAGGCAGGAACGCTCACGGGATGATCCTTGGCAAAGTCTGTACGGCGTCACCGGCCGGTACGGTGGACGCGGAAGCGCGGGGACGTACCGGCGCGCCGGTCCCTGCGGCAAGGCAGGGACAAAAGCCGATTTTAGCACGGGGCGTCAGCGGCCTCAAGCCGGAGGGGTGGGGGCCGGAGCAGGAGGCAAGAGGCACGCTCGCCATGGACGGGATCGGGCGGGGCAAGGACGTTTCGAGGGGGGACGGCGCAAGGACGGGAAGGCCACGGGCGCATCTGCCCGCCGATGGCAGCAGTAGGCTATTGCCGCCTGCACGCCTTTATCCCTGGCCGCGGTCGTGCCGCCTGCCTCCTGGTGCTCCCTCACCATCTGTCCGGTGTGGACGATGCGGACAAAAAAAGGAGCATCCGGGGATGCTCCTGCTGAAGGTGACGCACGGCACCGGAGTTGTGCGGCCGGCGCTGTGTGGACATGAAGGAAAAAAAGACGGCAGGCTTGCGCCTGCCGTCCTGGTATCAGTCTTCCACGGGATTGACGGAATCCGCGAAGGGATGGGGGCCGGAGAAGTCCACATCGGCGGGGATCTGGCACACGTGGCTGTTGAGGTGGCTGCCGTCCCAGTGATGCAGCATGTAGCCGGGCATCTCCATGCGGAAGGTATCGCCGCCCTCGGGGCTGAGGTCGAGGTCGATCTGCATGGAGATGGAAGGCACGGTCAGGGCCAGGCCCTGCGCCCAGGCAGTGAAGATGGGCCGGTGCATGTGGCCGCAGCACAGACGGGCCCAGGGCGCGCGGGACAGCACGTCACGCAGCAGGTCGGCGCCTTCGAAGGGTTCGTCCATGGCTCCCATGCCCGTGATGAAGGGCGGATGGTGCATGAAGACCAGGGCCGGGCGGCTGCCGTCTTCCTGCAGGCAAGCGTCCAGCCAGCGGGCCATGGCTTCGGGGCAGTGGCCGCTGTGGGAACCGGGCTCCATGCTGTCCAGCATGACCAGGCGTAGTTCGCTCATGTCCACGCAGTGGCAGACGCGCGGCGGCACGGGGCTTTCCTCGGGCACCCAGCCCTTGAGGATGGCACGCATGCGGTCGCGGCGGTCATGGTTGCCGGGCACGGCGTAGATGGGCACGGGCAGGTCGCCGAGGGCCTCGTAGAGCATGTGGTAGGCATGCTCGTCACCGCTGTCGGCCAGGTCGCCGGTGATGACGATGGCGTCGGGCATGCGGTTCAGGGCGTGCAGATGGGCCGCCGCCGTGCGCAGGCAGGCGGGCGTGTCCACCTTGCGGAAGGAGAGCTTGCCGTCGCCGCGCAGGTGCAGGTCCGATATTTGCAGGATTTCCATGATGACAACCCGTAAGCGCCTAGATATGCTCGGCGTCGTCACCGTGCTTGCGCTGGGCGGCGATGCTCTTGCGCTGGATGGCAAAGGCCGAGAGGGCGCTGGTCACGGCCGCGAGCAGGGTGAAGAGGCAGACATACAGGGGATCGCCTTCGTTCCAGTTGATGAGGAAGGTGCACAGACCGGGCACGATGCCGGCCACCAGGAAACCGGGGAACTGGTAGACGATGGAGATGCCGGTGTAGCGCACGTCCGGCGGGAACAGGTCGGAGAACAGGGCGGCCTCAGGACCGAAGACACCGGCGTAGAACACGCTGATGGGGATGATGATGGCCAGGGCGATGAGGAAAAGGCTGCCGCCGCTGCCTTCCATGAGCCAGAACGAGGGGAAGATGGACAGACCGCAGAGCAGGCTGGACACGCCGTAGACCATGCCGCGGCCGTAGCGGTCGGCCAGGCGGCCGGCGATGAGGATGAAGGGGCACATGAGCAGGGCCGCGATCATGACGATGGTCAGGGCCTGGGTGCGCTCGATGCTGATGTACTGCACCAGGTAGCTGATGACGAACACGGCCAGCACGTTGAAGAACACGCCGTCGATCCAGCGGGCGCCCACGCCCAGGGCGATGTTGCCGGGATGGTTGCGGCAGACCTTGACGATGGGCAGGGTCTTGTCGGCGGTCTTGCCGGAATCCTTGGCCTTCTGGAAGTCGGGGGTCTCAAGGATGTGCAGGCGGATGTACAGGGCCACGCCCACCAGCACCACGCTGATGAGGAAGGCGATGCGCCAGCCCCATTCCAGGAACTGCTGGTCGGTCAGGCTGGCGGAGAGCAGGGCCACCACGCCGGAGGACAGGCACAGGCCCGTGGCCAGGCCCATCTGGGGGATGCTGGCATAGAAGGCACGCTGACGCTTGCTGGCGTATTCGTAGGTCATGAGCACGGAGCCGCCCCATTCGCCGCCCAGGCCCAGGCCCTGCATGAGGCGGAAGGTCTGGAGGATGATGGGAGCGGCGATGCCGATCTGGGCATAGGTGGGCACCAGACCGATGCCGATGGTGGCGATGCCCATGATGAGCATGGTCAGCACCAGCATGCTCTTGCGGCCGATCTTGTCACCGAAGTGGCCGAAGACGAAAGCGCCGAAGGGGCGGGCCAGATAGCCGATGGCAAAGGTGCTGTACGCCAGCAGGGTCCCGATGAAGGGGTCGTCGGTGGGGAAGTAGAGCTTGTTGAAGACGATGCCCGCCACGACGCCGTAAAGGAAGAAATCGTACCATTCGATGGTGGCGCCCAGCAGGCTGGCCAGGGCCACGGTACGGATCTGTTTCTGGGAGGGAGGATTCATGCCTGCTCCTGAAAATTTGGTTGAAGTTTATTTAATTTTTAATCATCGGGGCCGCTCCTGGGCCGCCCGGCAAAAGACGCTGGGGAAAGGCTGCCATAGCAGGAAAAATAAGACAAGAGGGGCAAGGCCCGGACAGGATATTTTCATGGGATTGTAACATTTTTTTACCTAAAAAGGGCAGGAATCGGCCTTTTTGACAGGCAGCCTTGATTAATTTTTAATTAAAAATTAAATTTAACAGCAACGTTTTTTATCTGCAGCGCAGGGAGGTGCCCATGCAACGCAGCCAGCGCGTCACTCTGGCAGACATCGCCGCCCGCAGCGGCGTCTCCACGGCCACGGCCTCCATGATCCTTTCGGAACGGCCGGACGTCTCCTTCTCGCGCGAGACGGTCCTCAAGGTGCGCGAGGCCGCCGAGGCCCTCGGCTACCGGGGCATCCGGCGGCACCGGCCCTCGCACCTCATGGCCGAGAAGAGCGTGGCCATCCTCTGCCCCAATGTGGTCAACCCCTATTACGCGACCCTGGTGCAGTCCGTGCAGGATGCCGCCGCCCGGCATGACTACGACACCATGGTCTTCCCCACCTACCGCGACGCCGCTGTGGAGGCCCGCCTGCTGCGCACCCTGTCGGCCGCTTCCGTAGGGGGCATCGTCTTTTGCGCCATGCCGCTGTGCCCGGCCCAGGCAGAGCTGGCCAACCGGGAGACGCCCGTGGTGGTCATCGGCGACAGGGACGCCAGCCTCAATCTGGATACGGTGGAGCTCAACAACTATAATGCGGGCGTGCTGGTGGCCCGCTATCTCATCGGGCTGGGGCACCGTTCCGTCGCCTGCATCGCCACGCCCCTGAACAAGGACAATTCCGCACGGCTGCGGCGCCTGGAAGGGCTGCGCGACGTGTTCCGCGAGGCCTGCCCCGAGGGCCGCTTCCTTGTCCGCACCTGCACCATCACGCCCGAGCAGGAGCGCGGCGACCTGAACATCGAGCACCGCACCGGTTACACCCTGGCCCGGCGCTGCATGGCCGAGCGGGACATCACGGCCTTCGTGGCCGTCAACGACATGGTGGCCTACGGCGTGCTGGACGCCATCCTGGAGAGCGGCGCACGGGTGCCGGAAGATTACAGCCTGTGCGGTTTCGACAACATCTATCCTTCCCACTTCTCGCGGGTGGGCCTGACCACGGTGGAACATCACATCGCCGAAAAGGGCCGCAGCGCGCTGGAGATGCTCCACAACCGCATCACCAGCGGCCCCGGGTGCAGCATCACCCGCGTGGAGGTGATGCCGGAGCTGGTCGTGCGCAGCAGCACCGGGCCCGCGCCCGTGCAGCGGCAGGCGGGCGGGCCGCTGGGCAGGCCGCAGGCCGAAGACGACGGGCGGTAAAAAAAATTTGACGCACCATCTTGCCAGCCGGAACGCCGACGGCTATGCTGCCACCTGTCTTTCGGGACAGAAATTCGCCTTATGAAGGATACGCCATGAAAAAGATCGCAACGCTCCTCCTGGCCGCCGGCCTGCTGTTTTCCGCCGCGGGCATGGCCCAGGCCATCGACTTCAAGATCCGCGGCCAGTGGATCATGGCCTTTGATTACGGCGAGCATGGCGCCTTCACCGGCGGCAACGGCATGACCGGCTACAAAAAGGGCAACGAGGACAACTTCGAGGCCCGCCAGCGCCTGCGTCTGCAACTGGATGCCGCGGCCTCGGAAAACCTTTCCGGCTCCGTCATCTTCGAAATGGGCGACCAGATCTGGGGCCAGAGCGCTACCGGTGGTGCCCTGGGCGCCGACGGCACGGTGGTGGAAGTCAAGAATGCCTGGCTGGACTGGATGGTGCCGGATACCGACATCAAGGTCCGCATGGGCCTGCAGGGCTTCTTCCTGCCCAGCATGACCACCGGCAGCCAGGTGTGGGGCGATGATGCCGCCGGCATCACGGCCAGCTGGCAGATCAACGAGAACGTGGCCCTCACCGGTCTGTGGGCGCGCCTGTACAACGACAATTTCCAGGGCTACGGCAGCGATGCCGCCCGCAAGAACTACATGGACAACGTGGACGTGGCGGCCCTGCTGCTGCCCCTGACCTTCGACGGTTTCCGTCTGACGCCCTGGGCCATGTACGCGGGCATCGGTCCCAACAGCCTCAAGGCCGATCACGCCAATGACTGGCAGAAGGTGGGCGTTTCCGGCATCCAGTATCTGGCGGGCATGCTGCCTGCCGGTGGCGCGGCCCACAACAGCCGCATGGATCTGTACGGCAACGCCTTCTGGGCGGGCCTGACCGGCGAGCTGACCCTACTGGATCCCTGGCGCATCGCCTGGGACCTGAACTACGGTTCCGTGAGCTATGACGACGGCTCCGCTGACCGCGCGGGCTGGCTGGCCTCGCTGCTGGTGGAATACGATCTGGGCTGGACCAAGCCCGGCCTCTATGGCTGGTACGCCTCCGGCGATGACGACGACCGCGGCAACGGTTCCGAGCGCATGCCCTACCTCAGCGTGGCCAACGTGCACAACGCCTGGTCGCACTATGCCTTCAACGGCAACGAGTACATCTCCCGTGAAGGCGTGGTGGGCAACGGCATGACGGGCACCTGGGGCGTGGGCCTGCAGCTGCGCGACGTCAACGTCATCGAGGACCTGTATCAGACCTTCCGCGTCAACCTCATCGGCGGCACCAACGACCCCGGCATGGCCAAGTGGCTGTCCTCGCAGGGTCTGGCGGCCAACTCCGGCGCCCTGTCCGGGACGCCCGGCATGGACGGCCTGTACCTGACCCGCCAGGATTACGCCCTGGAATGGGGCCTGACCAGCACCACGAAGGTGACCGAGAACTTCACCGTGGCCCTGGATGTGGCCTATGTGGCTCTGTGGCTGGATCATGACGGCAGCGTGTGGGGCAACAGCCGCATGAACGGCCGCAACGACGAAGTGCGCGACGCCTGGAACTTCAGCCTTTCCTATATGTACAGCTTCTAGCAGGCTGCCCGCAGCCTGACGGTACGGCAAAGCAACACACAAAAGCGGCGGACGGGAAAATTCCTGTCCGCCGCTTTTTTATCGAATCTATCGAAACTGTTGCCGGGGGACCGGCAGGCATGGGCAAGCCCGTGTGGAGGGATGGCCGCCATCCTCCAGAATGAAACGCGTTGGGGGAGGGATGGGGGCAAGGGGGAAGGGGACCCCTTTGCGCGTCAGCCAAAGGGCTCTCCTTCCCCCTCATGATCTGTTCGTTACAGCTTCCTGTACGGGGCCTGGCCGGTCTCGTAGTAATTGTCGCCGGTGCTGTCGATGACCACGATGGCCGGGAAGTCTTCCACTTCCAGCGCGGCCACGGCCTCGGGGCCCAGGTCGGGGTAGGCCAGCACCGTATATTTTTTGATGCGCTGCGAGATGAGCGCCCCGGCACCGCCCACGGCCGCCAGATAGGGCACGCCGTGCCGCTTCATGGCTTCCACCACTTCGGGCTTGCGGTAGCCCTTGCCGATCATGCCGCGCAGGCCCTGCGCCAGTAGGGTGGGCGTGTAGGCGTCCATGCGTCCGGCGGTGGTGGGCCCGGCCGCGCCGATGGCCCGCCCCGGTTTGGCCGGACTGGGCCCCACATAATAGATGACCGCCCCGTCCAGATCCACGGGCAGTTCTTCGCCCCGGGCCAGGGTCTCCACCAGGCGCTTGTGGGCGGCATCGCGGGCGGCGATGATGGTGCCCGTGATGAGCACCCGGTCACCGGCACGCAGGGAACGGGCCGTGGCTTCGTCGAAGGGCGCGCGGATACGTTTCATATCGGACATGGCAGCCTCCTACAGACGCACTTCGGCGTGACGCGCCGCATGGCAGTTGATGTTGACCGCCACCGGCAGGGAGGCGATGTGGGTGGGGGCCCATTCCACATGCACCTTGAGGGCCGTGGTCTCGCCGCCCAGGCCCTGGGGGCCGATGCCCGTGCGGTTGATGAGCTCCAGCAGCTCGTCCTCGAAGGCGGCATAGCGGGGATCGCGGTTGCGGCTTTCCAGATCGCGGGCCGCGGCGCGCTTGGCGCACAGGGCGGCCACTTCCATGGTACCGCCCAGGCCCACGCCCACCACCATGGGCGGACAGGAGTTGGGCCCGGCCGCCAGTACGGCGTCCAGCACCACCTTGCGCACGCCTTCGATGCCGTCGGCGGGCACCAGCATTTTGACCACGCTCTTGTTCTCGGAACCGGCGCCCTTGGGGGCCAGACGCAGGGTCAGGCCGTCGCCGGGCACGATGCGGGTGTGGATGACGGCCGGGGTGTTGTCGCCGGTGTTCTTGCGCTCGAACAGGGGCTCGGCCACACAGGACTTGCGCAGATAGCCGTCCACATAGCCACGGCGCACGCCTTCGTGGATGGCGGCTTCAAAATCGCCGCCCGTGATGTGCACGTCCTGCCCCACCTCGGCAAAGACCACGGCCAGGCCGGTATCCTGGCAGATGGGGATGTCGTCCCGCGCGGCGATATCCGCGTTCTCCAGCAATTGTTCCAGGATGTTGCGCCCCACGGGCGAAGGCTCTTTGTCCAGCCGCTGCCGGAACGCGTCCCGGACATCGGCGGGCAGATGACAGCAGGCCTGCACGGCCAGCTTTGCCACGGCGGCACTGATGGTCGCGGCGTCGATCTCTCGCATGGTGTGCCTCGTCAGAATGGATTTGCCTGACCGGCCGTCCGCAGGGACGGGCCGTGGTCAGGAGATGAGCGGGGCCCCGGGCGCTCCCCGCTCTGTGCGGGGGCTGTCTTCCGGGACCGTGAGGTGGCGTTACCATCCAGGGGGATGGGATGTCACGCCTCTTGTCGCAAAAAAACAGACCGGCACATGACGTACCGGTCTGAGGGATCACGTTGGTGAAGGGGCCGTGGGGGAGGGAGCTCCCTTGTCCCTCCGGCCATCACATCTTTAGTCGCCGGCAGGCACGAAGGCGCCGCTGTTCACCAGATCGGCCACCTGGGCCACGTCCTTGTCGCCGCGGCCGGACAGGTTCACCAGGATGATGGCGTCCTTGTCCATGGTGGGAGCCAGTTTCATGGCATGGGCCAGTGCGTGGGAGGATTCCAGCGCGGGCAGGATGCCTTCGTTGCGCGACAGGGCATAGAAGGCCTGCAGGGCCTCTTCGTCGGTGATGCTCACGTATTCGGCGCGACCGGCATCCTTGAGTTCGGCCAGTTCGGGGCCCACGGAAGGATAGTCCAGACCGGCGGAGATGGAGTAGACCTCGCCGGCCTCGCCCTTGTCGTTCTTGATCATGTAGGAATTGAAGCCGTGCAGAACGCCGGGCTCGCCGTAGCAGAGCGAGGCCGCATGCTGGCCGTAGCCGTTGCCGCGGCCGCCGGGCTCCACGCCGATGAGGCGCACGCCCTCGTCATGTACGAAGCCGGAGAACAGGCCCACGGCATTGGAGCCGCCGCCCACGCAGGCCATGGCCACGTCGGGCAGACGGCCGGCAAATTCCAGCATCTGGGCGCGGGCTTCGCTGCCGATGACGGACTGGAAGTGGCGCACCATGAGCGGGTAGGGGTGCGGGCCCACGGCGGAACCCAGCACATAGAAAGTCTCGGGCTCGTTGACCCACATCTCTAGGGCCTCGTCCACGGCTTCCTTGAGGGTACGCTGGCCGCTCATGGCCGTATGCACGCGGGCGCCCAGCATCTCCATGCGGGTCACGTTGAGGTGCTGGCGGACGACGTCCACTTCACCCATGCAGATGACGCATTCCAGGCCCATGAGGGCGGCACTGGCCGCGGTGCCCACGCCATGCTGGCCCGCGCCGGTCTCGGCGATGACGCGGGTCTTGCCCATGCGCTTGGCCAGCAGACACTGGCCGATGGTGTTGTTGACCTTGTGGGCGCCCAGGTGGTTGAGGTCTTCGCGCTTGAGCCAGATCTGCGCGCCGCCCAGCTTCTTGCTGAGGTTGCGGCAGTGGAAGACAGGGCTGGGACGACCGGCAAAGTGCAGCAGCAGGCGCTGCATCTCCTGCGTGAATTCGGGGTCGGCCAGGGCTTCCTTGAAGGCCTGGTCCAGTTCGTCCAGGCGGGCCTTGATGGCATCGGGCACATACTGGCCGCCGTACGCACCAAAGAAGCCCTTGCTGTCAGGCTGGCAGAAGGCTTTGATATCTTTGCTCATGATCGCTCCTTTACGCACGCTGCGGCGTGCGGATGCTTCAGTATCGGAAGCTATCTACACTATGCTGTCCGCTGGCGGGCGTCAAGGAAGCACGCAGGGCTGCCCCTTCCCGCACGGATTCCGCAAGAGCGGGGGCCGCTTGAGGCACAGGACATTTTCGTGTAGGTTCAGCCTTCCATTGCACAGGAGGCGCACATGCTGGATGAAAAATATACCGGGAACGGCAAAGTGGTGCTGCTGGCCGGGGGCGGCAAGATCTACACGGACATCGCGGCGCGTTTCGTGCGCAGCGAGCGCAGCCTGGAAGAGATAGTGGCCTCGCCCTATTCCCGGCAGATCGTGCGCAACATCCTGGAGAGCGGCCATCGTGCCGCGCTGGAATTCGACTTTTTCCTGTTCGGCGTGGAAGGCTATTCCCGCGTGACCGAGACTCAGCTGGTGCGCAAGCGCCTGGCTTCCTACCTCATCAAGTCCGGCCGTGCGGAGCTGGGCGGCAAGCGGCGTTTTTCCGTGGTCTATCCCGCCAGCGTGCGCGATTTCGGCGCCGAGGTGACCCTGCCTGACGGGCATACGGCCCGCCTGACCGGCCGGGATCTGGCCGATCTGACCCGCCAGTGGTACGACGCCGGGCTGGAAGCCGGGCTGCCGGAAGAAGACCTGCGCTACCTCAAGCCCCAGGCCACGGAATTCAAGGCCATCATCGGCATGAACGCCCATGCCCTGCTGGACTGGTTCTCCATCCGCTGCTGCCGCAACGCCCAGCACGAGATCCGCCACCTGGCCTGGCAGATGCTTTCCCTGTGCCGCAAGGCCGCGCCGGATCTGTTCCAGGGCGCCGGGCCCAGCTGTGTGCATCTGGGCTACTGCCCGGAGAACCGTTTGCAGAACCCCAAATGCCGCGGCCGCATCCTGACCCAGGAAGAGGCCCTGGCCATCCTGCGCGAGCATCGGGGCCATCAGATCGCCCGTGCCGAAGAGTTCGAAGCGGAATAGCCGTCGAGCATACCTATGAAAAAAGGCCGCCCTCCCTTGGGAGTGGCGGCCTTTGCTTTTTGGATTACGGGAGCAGGTCCTGACGTTTGGTGGCGAGGCTGCATCCCTTGCAGCCAGCCTGCTGTTTGCCATCCCCGCAGCCGCAGGAGCACTGTCCCTTGCGGGCGGAGATGAAAAGTTTTCTGGCCATGAAGATCACGGCCACGGCCACTATGACGATAACGGCGATGCTTTGGCCATCCATGCTGTTGTCCTTGTTTCGGTCGATTTTTTGTAAGTATGCCTTAAATGAAAATGAAAATCAACTTTAATTAGCGCGGACCCACAAAAAAAGGGCGGAAGCATCCGCCCGCTGTCTCGATGGCCGGAACAGCTTATTGTTGCATTTTTTTCTGGCAGTCCGCGCAGATACCGGAAAGGATATGCACATGCCGCAAGAGCACGAAGCCGTGCTTCTTGGTCAGCTCCTGTTGCAGCTTTTCGATGCGGGGATCGTAGATCTCGACGATCTTGCCGCAGGACTGGCAGACGATGTGGTCGTGGTGACTGTCGGGAGCGGCCACTTCGTAGCGGGTGATGCCGTCACTGAAGTGGATCTCCGTGGCCATGCCGGCATCGCACAGGAGCTTGAGCGTCCGGTAGACGGTGGTCTGGCCGATGCGCGGGTCCAGCTTCTGGACATGCTGATAGAACTCCTCCAGCGAGTGGTGGCCGGGGAGCTCAAAAAAAGCATCGGCGATGATCCGCCTCTGGGCCGTGGTGTTCAGGCCTTTGCGGCTCATGAACTCCAGGAATGCCAGCAATTCTGATCGGTCTTTGTTTTCTTCTTTCATAATTAGCCTTCCCCCGGGATTGTCATAGCATGGCAGGCATGGCCTGCCAAGTCTGAAGCTCTGTCCCGCATCATGGCGGGCAGGGCGCGGCAGCGGGGTGGGCCTGCCTTGACCATACTATGGGAAATAAAAGCCTTGTGGCAAGCATCCATCTGTATTTATTTGTTAAAAATAGCGCCCTCACTCCATGCCTTGACAGTTTGAAAAACTATGATACTTGGCCCCTATATTGTTTAGGAGGGGCGCGTCTATGCCTATTTCGCAAAAGTCCCTGCACGTCATGCTGCACCTTTTCCTGGTCTACATCTCGTGGGGATCCACCTATATCGGCTACAAATTCAGCCTTGGGGTGGCCGGTCCCTTCTTGGTCGGGGGCAGCCGCATGGTCATCGGCGGCATCCTCCTGGCAGTGTTTTTGATGCTCACGGGGCGCTGGATACGGCCGGAGCGCAAGGACTGGATCCATGCCACCTGGATGGGCGTGTTCATGGTCCTGCTGGCAAGCGGTTTCCTGGCCAAGGGGCAGGAGAGCGTGGCTTCCTCCACGGCGGCTGTCATCACCGGTTCTACGCCCATCACCATGCTGGTGGCCGGCTGGCTGTTCGCCAATGAGCCCCGGCCGCGGCTGCTACAGTGGACGGGCCTGGCTACGGGGACCTGCGGCCTTGTGCTGCTGGCATACAGCCAGCAGAACGTGGGCGGCGTGCAACAAAGCAGCATATCCGGCATGATCTGGGTCTTCACGGCAACGCTCGGTTGGGTGGCCGGTACCCTGCTGACCCGCCGTTTTCCTTTCAAAACGCGGCTTTCCAGCTTGCAGTCTTGTGCTTTGCTCATTTTCATGGGTGGTCTGGAGTGCCTTGTGGTCGCCTTCTTGGACGGCGAACACCATGGCATCCGGTACGAGAACATCCACTGGCCTGTGGTCGTGGCCTTTGCCTGGATGTGCACCGGCGGTTCGGTCATCGCCTATGCCTGCTATTTCTGGCTGCTGGAGAATGTCCCCATCGCCACGGCCATCTCCTATGAATATGTGGTGCCGGTCATCGGCATCTTTCTGGGCTGGCTGCTGGGCGGTGAGATGCTGACCTGGAAGATGCTCCTGGCCTGCACCATGACCGTGGGCTCCGTCTTCTTCATCATGTGGCACCGCGAAAAGCATTGACCCGCCCTTCAGCGGTCTGGGCCCCTTCCCCGGAAGGGGCTTTTTTTATGGGGAATTTTTGGAATCAATATGCTGAAAAAATTGATGAATCGTCACGGATTCTTCATATTACATAAAAAATAATATGAAATACTTTACATTTTTTGCAGAGAGCACTATTGTCTCTTCCAGCGGATTGAAAATAAGTGATCCACGATGCGGAAGCGCCTTTTTGATGGCCTGAAAACATTTTTTCGATTTTTTGCGGAAAAATGCTTGACGGTGGGGTCGAAAAGGCGCATAAAGCCGTTC
>OLFZ01002105.1_pt1 | contig 14372 bp, 9 predicted proteins | sample 1604861 | NCBI WGS metagenome assembly OLFZ01 (sample SAMEA3888895, study PRJEB22519) | human gut metagenome | biome: human gut; feature: human-associated habitat; material: faeces | place: Denmark | collected 2011 | reverse complement strand
AACTGAAGCATGAATGCGGCGTCGCCATGATACGCCTGCTGAAACCGCTGGAGTACTATGAAGAGAAGTACGGAACATGGATGTACGGACTCAACAAGCTCTATCTCCTGATGGAGAAACAACACAACCGTGGGCAGGAAGGTGCCGGACTGGCCTGCGTGAAACTGGAAGCCAGTCCCGGCGAGGAATATATGTTCCGTGAGCGTGCTCTCGGCTCGGGCGCCATTACCGAAATTTTCGGTACGGTGCAGGGCCACTTCAAGGACTTGACCAAGGAACAGCTGCACGATGCGGACTATGCCAAGCGTGTGCTGCCCTTTGCAGGGGAGGTCTATATGGGACACCTGCGTTACTCCACTACCGGAAAGTCCGGCATCTCGTACGTGCACCCGTTCCTCCGGAGAAACAACTGGCGTGCCAAGAATCTTGCCCTCTGCGGCAACTTCAACATGACGAATGTGGATGAAATCTTCGCACGCATTACCGCCATCGGCCAGCATCCGCGCAAATATGCCGATACCTACATCATGCTGGAGCAGTTGGGACATCGCCTCGACCGCGAAGTGGAGCGCCTCTTCAACCTTGCCGAAGCGGAAGGGCTGGCAGGCATGGACATCACCCGTTATATAGAAAACCACATCGACCTTGCCAACGTACTGCGCACTTCGAGCAAGGAGTGGGACGGGGGATACGTGATGTGCGGACTTACCGGAAGCGGAGAGACTTTTGCCGTACGCGACCCATGGGGCATCCGTACAGCCTTCTGGTATCAGGACGACGAGATAGCGGTGCTTGCCAGCGAACGTCCCGTGATACAGACAGCCCTTAATGTTCCTGTCGAATCCATCAAGGAGCTGCAACCCGGACAAGCCATGTTTATCAACAAGGCCGGCAAGGTGCGCACCGTGCAAATCAACAAGCCGCGCGAGGTGAAACCTTGTTCCTTCGAGCGCATCTACTTCAGCCGGGGCAGTGATGTGGACATTTACCGGGAACGTAAACTGCTGGGTGAGAAACTTGTACCCAACATATTGAAAGCCATCGACAACGATGTGGACCATACCGTCTTTTCCTTCATCCCCAATACGGCAGAAGTTGCTTTTTACGGAATGCTGCAAGGATTGGACGACTACCTCAACGAGGAGAAGGTGCAGCAGATTGCCGCCTTGGGGCATAGTCCCAGCCACGACGAACTGGAGCATATCTTGTCGCGGCGCATACGGAGCGAGAAGGTGGCAATCAAGGACATCAAGCTGCGTACCTTCATAGCCGAAGGAAACAGCCGGAACGACCTTGCCGCCCATGTGTACGACATCACTTACGGAAGCCTTGTCCCGGGAGTGGATAATCTGGTCATCATCGACGACTCGATAGTGCGTGGAACCACCCTGAAGCAGAGCATCATCGGCATCCTTGACCGTCTGGAGCCAAAGAAGATAGTCATTGTAAGCTCTTCACCGCAGGTACGCTATCCCGACTACTACGGCATCGATATGGCTAAGATGAGCGAATTCATCGCCTTCAAGGCTGCTGTGGAACTGCTGAAGGAGCGTGAGATGCGCGATGTGATTGCCGCCGCCTACCGCAAGTCCAAGGAGCAGGTAGGCCTGCCCAAAGAACAGATGGTGAATTACGTGAAGGAGATTTATGCTCCTTTCACTGATGAGGAAATCTCTGCCAAGATGGTGGAGCTTCTTACTCCGAAAGGGACGAAAGCCAAAGTGCAGATTGTCTACCAGCCTCTCGAGGGGCTGCATGAAGCCTGCCCCAAGCATCCGGGTGACTGGTACTTCAGCGGCGATTATCCTACGCCGGGCGGTGTGAAGATGCTGAACAAGGCATTTATTGATTATATAGAACAAGTTTATCAATTTTAATTGAATCAATGAGAAATGTAACTCTAATCCTCGACGACGGGAGCCGCTTCCACGGCAAGTCGTTCGGCTTTGAAAAACCGGTAGCGGGAGAGGTGGTCTTCAACACAGCCATGACGGGTTATCCCGAAAGCCTGACCGACCCTTCGTATGCCGGACAGCTGATGACGCTCACCTATCCGTTGGTGGGCAATTACGGTGTGCCGCCTTTTACTCTCGAACCGAATGGGCTTGCCACTTTTATGGAGAGCGAGCATATCCATGCCGAAGCCATTATTGTAAGCGATTATAGCGAAAATTATAGCCATTGGAATGCGGTGGAAAGCCTCGGTGACTGGCTGAAACGCGAACAGATTCCGGGCATCACGGGCATCGATACCCGCGAACTGACAAAGGTGCTTCGCGAGCATGGGGTGATGATGGGACGTATCGCCTTTGATGATGAATCGGATGAAATGCCTGAGGCCTCTTATGCCGATGTGAATTATGTGGATAAAGTTAGCTGCAAGGAGGTTATCCGTTACAACGAAGGAACCGGTAAGAAGAAAGTGCTCCTTGTGGATTGCGGCGTCAAGCATAACATCATCCGCTGCCTGCTGAAACGTGACGTGGAAGTGATTCGCGTTCCCTGGGACTATGATTATACTGGGATGGAGTTCGACGGGCTGTTCATCTCCAACGGCCCTGGTGACCCCGATACCTGCGATGCTGCCGTGCAGAATATCCGCAAGGCAATGCAGAACGAGAAACTGCCCATCTTCGGCATCTGTATGGGAAACCAGCTGCTTTCCAAGGCTGGGGGCGCCAAGATATACAAATTGAAATACGGTCACCGCAGCCATAACCAACCGGTGCGTATGGTGGGTACGGAACGTTGCTTCATCACCTCACAGAATCATGGGTATGCCGTAGACAACAACACGCTGACAGAAGACTGGGAACCGCTTTTCATCAATATGAACGATGGTTCTAATGAAGGAATCCGCCACAAATGCAATCCCTGGTTCTCCGCACAGTTTCATCCCGAAGCTGCCAGCGGGCCGACGGATACGGAGTTTCTTTTTGATGACTTTGTGAAGTTGCTTTAGTAAGAGAATTTTATCAAGAATGGTTGCGTTCGTAATCTCTTGATAATCAGTATGTAAAAGACGGTATAATGAGTCCCATACTGAATGTCATTCAGTCCCAGAGTGAATACCTTTCAGTCCTATACTGAATGCCATTCAATTAGTGACTGATTGTGTAAGGTAAGAGAAAGATAAGGTTTTATTACTACTATTACATTTTTAATAAACAGATATGCAAATGAAAGAAAACAATATAAAGAAAGTCTTGCTGCTTGGTTCCGGCGCACTGAAAATCGGTGAAGCAGGAGAATTTGATTACTCCGGTTCGCAGGCGCTCAAGGCATTGAAGGAGGAAGGCATCTACACGGTTCTCATCAATCCGAACATTGCCACGGTACAGACCTCGGAAGGAGTTGCCGACCAGATTTACTTCCTGCCCGTCACTCCTTACTTCGTGGAGAAGGTGATAGAGAAGGAGCGCCCAGACGGCATCATGCTTGCTTTTGGTGGGCAGACGGCACTGAACTGCGGTGTCTCCCTCTATAAAGACAAGATTTTCGAGAAGTACGGCGTGACGGTTCTCGGCACTCCCGTGCAGGCCATCATTGACACGGAGGACCGTGAAATCTTTGTGCAGAAACTGAATGAGATTGATGTGAAGACCATCAAGAGCGAAGCCGTGGAGAATGCGGCGGATGCCCGTCGCGCAGCCCGGGAACTGGGATACCCGGTCATTGTCCGTGCCGCATACGCGCTTGGCGGACTGGGTTCGGGCTTCTGCGACAATGAAGAAGAGCTGAATGTGCTGGTGGAGAAAGCCTTCTCCTTCTCCCCGCAGGTGTTGGTGGAAAAATCGCTGAAGGGATGGAAGGAAGTGGAATACGAGGTGGTGCGCGACCGCTTCGACAACTGCATCACGGTCTGCAACATGGAGAACTTCGACCCCCTGGGCATCCATACAGGTGAGTCCATCGTTATTGCCCCGTCACAGACGTTGAGCAATACGGACTATCATAAATTGCGTGAACTCGCTATCCGCATTATCCGTCACATCGGCATTGTGGGAGAGTGTAACGTGCAGTATGCCTACGACCCGATGAGCGAGGACTACCGGGTAATCGAGGTAAATGCACGCTTGAGCCGTTCGTCTGCACTTGCCTCTAAAGCAACGGGTTATCCGTTGGCATTTGTAGCGGCAAAACTCGGCTTTGGCTATGGCTTGTTCGACTTGAACAACTCTGTGACAAAGACCACAAGCGCTTTCTTCGAACCCGCCCTGGACTATGTGGTCTGCAAGATACCGCGTTGGGATTTGGGCAAGTTCCACGGGGTGGACAAAGAGCTGGGTTCGAGCATGAAGTCGGTAGGCGAGGTGATGGCTATCGGCCGTACTTTCGAGGAAGCCATCCAGAAGGGGCTTCGCATGATAGGCCAGGGCATGCACGGCTTCGTAGAGAACAAGGAACTGGTGATTGCCGATTTGGACAAGGCTCTGCGCGAACCGACGGACAAGCGTATCTTTGTCATCTCCAAAGCCTTCCGTGCCGGGTATACGGTGGACCAGGTGCACGAATTGACCAAGATAGACCGTTGGTTCCTGGAGAAGTTGATGAACATCATGGATACCAGCAGGGAACTGCACTCTTTTATGGCTGATGGAGAGTTGCCAATGATTCCCGTGGACTTATTGCGTAAAGCCAAAGTACAAGGCTTCTCTGATTTCCAGATAGCCCGTGCCCTCGGCTTGGAACAAGCAATGGACGGCGAAGAAGCCATCCTTGCCGTCCGCAATTTCCGCAAGAGTGCAGGCATTCTGCCCGTAGTGAAGCAGATAGATACCCTTGCCGCCGAATATCCCGCACAGACCAACTATCTCTACCTAACGTATAGCGGCACGGCAAATGATGTCCGTTACCTCGGCGACCGCAAGTCCATTGTCGTATTGGGCTCCGGCGCCTACCGCATCGGTTCTTCCGTAGAGTTCGACTGGTGCGGCGTGCAGGCCCTGAACACCATCCGCCAGGAAGGCTACCGCAGTGTCATGATAAACTACAACCCCGAAACCGTGTCTACGGACTATGACATGTGCGACCGTCTTTACTTCGACGAGCTCACCTTCGAGCGCGTGATGGATATTCTCGAACTGGAGAATCCCCACGGGGTGATTGTCTCTACCGGTGGTCAGATACCGAATAACCTTGCCCTGCGCCTCGATGCGCAGAAGGTACCTATTCTCGGCACAAGCGCCAGGAGCATCGACAATGCCGAAGACCGTGACAAGTTCTCCGCCATGCTCGACCGCATTGGTGTAGACCAACCCGAATGGCGGGCGCTGACCTCCCTGGAGGACATCAACGCCTTTGTGGATAAGGTGGGCTTCCCGGTATTGGTCCGTCCTTCCTACGTATTGTCCGGCGCTGCGATGAACGTCTGTTCCAACCGGGAGGAGCTGGAACGCTTCCTGAAGCTGGCGGCGAATGTCAGCAAGAAACATCCCGTAGTGGTGAGCCAGTTCATCGAGCATGCCAAGGAGGTGGAGATGGATGCTGTGGCGCAAGATGGAGAGATTATCGCGTACGCCATCAGTGAGCATATCGAGTTTGCCGGAGTGCATTCCGGTGACGCCACTATCCAGTTCCCGCCACAAAAGTTGTATGTGGAGACGGTGCGCCGCATCAAGCGCATCAGCCGCGAGATTGCCCGTGAGCTGAACATCTCCGGTCCGTTCAATATCCAGTATCTGGCACGCGAGAACGACATCAAGGTGATTGAGTGCAACCTCCGTGCCAGCCGTTCGTTCCCGTTTGTCAGCAAGGTGCTGAAGATAAACCTTATTGAACTTGCCACGAAGGTGATGCTCGGCATTCCGGTACAGAAGCCGGACAAGAATCTGTTCGATTTGGATTACGTAGGCATCAAGGCGAGCCAGTTCTCCTTCAACCGTCTGCAGAAGGCCGACCCGGTACTGGGTGTGGATATGGCAAGCACGGGCGAGGTGGGTTGCATCGGCAGCGATACTTCCTGCGCCATTCTCAAGGCGATGCTCTCCGTGGGATATCGTATTCCAGAGAAAAATATCCTGCTTTCTACCGGTACTCCGAAGCAGAAAGTGGACATGCTTTCTGCCGCGCGTATGCTTCAGAAGAAGGGGTATAAGATATTTGCCACGGGTGGTTCCAGCAACTTCCTTACGGAGAACGGTGTGGAGAATACGCGCGTCTACTGGCCCAGCGAACCCGAACGCCAGCCGCAGGCACTCGACATGCTGCACCGCAAGGAGATAGACATGGTGGTCAATATTCCGAAGAACCTCACCGCAGGCGAGTTGGATAACGGCTACAAGATACGCCGTGCCGCCATCGACCTCAATATTCCGTTGATAACGAATGCCCGTCTGGCAAGTGCGTTCATCAATGCATTCTGCACGATGACGCCGGATGATTTGGCTATCAAGTCGTGGGCGGAGTACAAATGATGATTTAATTTGCTATCTTTGCTGAAAACTAAGTTCGATGGAAACAATTTTGACCCAATACTATCAATCTCCTTATGGCGAGTTGCTCCTCGGCTCTTTCGGCGATAAACTCTGCCTATGCGACTGGATGCTGAACGAGAAACGTAGAGTAACCGTTGATAAGCGCATACGGCAGGCGCTGTATGCCGATTATGAGGAAGGCACTTCGGAAGTGATTGCAAGGGCAATCATTCAGTTGGATGAGTATTTTGCCCGTAAGCGGACCATATTCGATGTTCCACTGCTTGCAGTCGGAACAGAATTCCAGCGGACGGTGTGGCAGGAGTTGCAGAACATCCCTTACGGAAAAACAGTGTCCTACGGCGAGCTTTCACGAAAGCTGGGCAATCCGAAAGCCGTACGTGCGGTGGCGGCTGCCAATGGGGCAAATGCCCTCTCCATACTCATCCCCTGCCATCGTGTGGTGGGCAGCAACCATACGCTGATAGGCTATGCCGGTGGACTGGCAGCCAAACAAGGGATGCTGGCATTGGAAGCGGACTCTTGCGACGGACCGTCAGGCTCCCGTATAGGACAGCTGTTTTGAGGTCAGGTTTGTTTCTGGTATTCCGCCGGTGTCATCCCCGTCATACGTTTGAAGAACTTCGAGAAGAACGACGGATTGGGAAAGTTCAGTTCGTCTGATATTTGAAACACCAGTAGATTACTGTGTTTCAGCAATACTTTGGCTTCGAGGATAACTGCTTGATTAATCCATTGCATCACGGTTTGTCCGCTTGTTTCACGTATCACCGAACTCAGATAGTGCGGTGTCAGGCATAGCTTGTCGGCATAGAAGTTGACGTTGCGTTCGTGCTTGCTGTGTTGGTTCACCAAAGCGATGAAGCGGCGGAATAGCTCTTCCTGGCGTGAAAGGCGTGACGGAGTTGACTTGCATGTGTGCTCGTGGATATACTTAAGGTTATAGAGAAGTGAGACAATCAAGTGCTGTACAGCTCCGCGGCGGTAGGGCAAACAATGTAGTATATTCCACAATAAAGAGAAGAAGCTGCTGATGTGTGCCCATTCCTCGTTGTTGCATGAAAGGCGGATTCCGTTTCGTGTATAAGCTTCCGAAAGAATGGAATTCTGTAGTACGGGCAGAAAATTGGCAGTGGGCATGATGACTTGGAATTCGTAGTCGGGACTGACTTCCGATATTTCTATCAGCGAATTGTCAGGGATGATAATAATATCGTGGGCTGTAGCTTCATATTCGATAAGATTGATGGAGATTCGGCCCTTACCTTGCATGATGCGTACAATCCTTCCTTCTTTGGCACGATAAGGTTGCTGGGTGCGGAATAGCCTGAATCCCATTGCTTGAAAACTGATGACCATTCCCAAATCGTCGTTTATAAATCTGTATTCGGAATGTTCTATAAAATCCGGATTGTTGCGGATGTCCTCGAATGCGACGCTTATCGGTTTGTTCTTTTCCATATCTTTCCCTTTATGAATAATGTATATTTCCACCGCAAAGATAATAAAGTGTTCCTATTATTTGTCTTTTTCTACGAAATGTCGTACTATTAGAACATCTTTGCGCACAAATGGATTGTAAGGTTATAGGGTTATGCCTTTATCTTTGCATGTGTATAGAACAAAACCATGTAGAATAAACAAGAAACAGAATGGATATGAAACGAACCGTTTTCTTTTTTACCCTTTCTCTTGCCGCCATGCTGGCACATGCCCAGCTCACGTTGGAGGAGTGCCAGCGACGGGCGCAAGACAATTATCCGTTGGTCAGGCAATACGGACTGATAGAAAAGGCACGCGGGTACGACCTCTCCAATGCCGGAAAAGGTTACCTGCCCCAGTTCTCCCTGTCCGGCAAGGCCACGTACCAGAGTGACATCACCCGGCTGCCGGTCGAAATCCCGAATCTCGACATCGAGACTGTTCCGAAAGACCAATATCAGGTGATGCTCGAAGTGCAGCAGGTCCTCTGGGATGGTGGGGATATACGTTCCAGAAAACGATTGACGCGTGCCGCCTCGGAAGTGGAACTGGAAAAACAGCATGTAGACATGTATGCCTTGACTGACCGGGTGAACCAGCTCTTTTTCGGCATCCTGCTGTTGGACGAACAGCTGAAACAGAACAGCCTCTTGCAAGAAGATTTAGGAAGAATCCACAAGCAGGTAGCCGACTATATAGCCAATGGCATCGCCACCCCGAGCGACCTGGATGCAGTCAGCGTAGAGCAACTGAATACTAGGCAGCACCGTGTGGAATTGGAGACCACCCGCCGTGCATACCTCAGCATGCTTGCTGCCTTTACGGGCAAGGATCTCTCTTCCGAAACGGTTTTATTGAAACCGGCTGCCGAAGAAAACATAGACCGGCAGATGAACAACCGCCCCGAACTTCGTTGGTACGATGCGCAGGGAGAGCAACTCCACCAGCAGGAGGCAGCCTTGAACACCCGGTTGATGCCGCGTTTCGGCCTTTTTGTACAAGGGGCATACGGCAATCCGGGATTGAATATGCTGAAAGATGAATTCAACGCCTATTACATGGCGGGGGTGCGCATGTCCTGGAATTTCGGCAGTCTGTATACGTTGAAGAACGACCGCCGCAGGATAGACAATACCCGCCAACAGATAGAGACCGGCCGGGATGTGTTCCTTTTCAACATTCGCCTGCAGGCTACGCAGCAGGATGCGGGCATTGTATCCATGCGCCGCCAGATGGCGGATGATGACGAGATTATCCGTCTGCGTGGGAATATCCGCCGTGCAGCCGAGGCCAAGGTGCAGAACGGGACAATGACCGTGACCGATATGCTGCGGGAGATTACCAACGAAAGTATGGCACGACAGACCAAGGCATTGCATGAGGTGCAGTTGCTGATGAACATCTGGCAGCTGAAATATACGCTGAACAATTAATGACTATAATCCGTAATTTATAACTTGAAATAGTATGAAATCATTGAAATTATTTCCTTTTTTATTTCTCCTTGCCGCCTGTACCGGCGGTACTCCGAAATATGATGCGACGGGAACGTTCGAGGCTACCGAAGTTATCGTTTCTGCCGAGGCGTCCGGAAAACTGCTGAGTTTCGACATCGAGGAAGGCACGACACTGATAGACGGGCAGGAAGTAGGCATTATAGATACCGTCCAACTCTATCTGAAGAAACTCCAGTTGGAGGCCAGTGTCAAGTCCGTGGAAGGCCAGCGGCCTGATATCCTGAAACAAGTAGCCGCCACTCAGGAACAGATTGTGCAGGCTCGACGCGAACGCGACCGTGTGTCCAATCTGCTCCGTGTGGGTGCCGCCAACCAGAAGCAACTGGATGATGCCGAGTCCCTTCTCGAAGTCCTCCGCAAGCAGCTCGACGCACAGAACTCCACCCTGCGCAACAGTGACCGGAGCCTGACGTGGCAAAGTTCCTCTGTCGGCATCCAGGTGGCGCAGATAGAAGACCAGTTGCGCAAATGCCACATCACCTCTCCGCTGACGGGAACCGTCCTTGCCCAATATGCCGAAGCCGGAGAACTGGCTGCTCCCGGCACCCCTCTTTTCAAAGTGGCGGATATGGAGCAGATTTACCTCCGTGCCTACATCACCTCCGAGCAGCTTGCCGAAATCAAGCTGGGGCAGCAAGTGAAGGTTTATGCGGATTATGGAAAGGAAGTGCGGAAAGAATACCCCGGCATCGTCACCTGGATTTCCGATACGTCCGAATTCACTCCAAAAACTATCCTGACGAAAGACGAGCGCGCCAATCTGGTCTATGCTGTAAAGATTGCCGTGAAGAATGACGGGATGCTGAAAATAGGAATGTATGGAGGCTGTAACTTTAACTAATATCTCCAAACGTTACGGCGGCGTGGAAGCCCTGCGGGGTGTCTCTCTGTCAGTGGCTCCCGGTGAGCTTTTCGGCATCATCGGGCCGGACGGTGCGGGCAAGACATCGCTTTTCCGCATCCTCACCACTTTGCTGCTTGCCGACGGAGGCTCGGCTTCGGTCTGCGGTCTGGATGTGGTGAAGGACTACAAAGCCATCCGCAGGCGGGTGGGGTATATGCCCGGACGCTTCTCCCTCTATCCGGACTTGACGGTGGAGGAGAATCTCAATTTCTTCGCCACCGTCTTCCACACCACCATCGAGGAGAATTATGATTTGGTGCGCGACATTTACCGGCAGATAGAACCTTTCCGCAAGCGCCGCGCCGGAGCGTTGTCCGGCGGCATGAAGCAGAAACTCGCCCTTAGCTGTGCCCTTATCCATAAACCGGATGTCCTCTTTCTGGACGAACCCACTACGGGCGTCGACCCCGTGTCCCGCAAGGAATTCTGGGGAATGCTTCGCCGACTGAAGGAGCAGGGTATCACCATCATTGCTTCCACCCCCATCATCGACGAAGCGCGCCAATGCGACCGCATCGCCTTCATCAACAAAGGAGAGATAAAAGGCATCGATACCCCCGACCGTATCCTGACACGCTTTGCGGGCATCCTCTGCCCTCCGGGCTTGCAGCACGAACGGGTGGAAAACCACGAAAACAAGGTGATTGAAGTGGAAGGGTTGACCAAGCGGTTCGGTAATTTCACCGCTGTAGACCACATCTCCTTCCAAGTCCATCGGGGCGAGATTTTCGGTTTCCTGGGAGCCAACGGGGCAGGCAAGACCACCGCCATGCGCATGCTTACGGGACTTAGCCGCCCCACCGGCGGCAAGGCATGTGTGGCAGGTTTCGATGTGGCTTCCCAACCCGAAGAAGTGAAGAAGAACATCGGCTACATGAGCCAGAAATTTTCCCTTTACGAAGACCTCAAGGTGTGGGAGAATATCCGCCTCTTTGCCGGTATCTACGGCATCCCCGAAGCGGAGATTGCCCCCAAGACGGATGAGCTGCTCCTCCGCCTCGGGCTGGAAAAGGAACGGGATACACTGGTGAAAAGCCTTCCGCTGGGCTGGAAGCAGAAGCTAGCCTTCTCCGTCTCCATCTTCCACCGTCCCAAGATTGTCTTTCTGGATGAGCCTACGGGTGGGGTGGACCCTGCCACGCGCCGCCAGTTCTGGGAGCTGATTTACCAGGCTGCCGACGAGGGCATCACCGTCTTTGTCACCACCCACTTTATGGACGAGGCGGAGTATTGCGACCGCATCTCCATCATGGTAGACGGCGTCATCCGTGCACTCGACACTCCCGGGGAGCTGAAACGGCAGTTCAATGCCACTACGATGGACGATGTATTCCAACAACTGGCTCGTCAAGCTGTGCGAACCGCCGACTGAAAATCCGTGAAATCCGCATTATCCGAGCCTAAATATAAATATAGACAATGAAACAATTCATATCTTTCATCCGAAAAGAGTTCTTCCATATCTTCCGCGACCGGCGCACGATGCTGATTCTGCTGGGCATGCCCATCGTGCAGATAATCCTTTTCGGTTTTGCCATCACCACCGAGGTGAAGAACGTGCGTGTGGCGGTGCTCGACCCGTCGAATGACGTAGTTACCCGCCGTATCATCGACCGCATGGATGCAAGCGAATACTTCACCGTCATCCGCCGCCTGTATTCTCCCGCCGATATGGAGGCTTCTTTCGGAAGAGGGGAGATTGACATGGCGCTTGTTTTCAGCGAGCGTTTCTCGGACAAGCTTTATACCGGCGAGGCGCGCGTGCAGCTTGTCTCCGACGCCACAGACCCCAATATGGCGACTATACAGGCAGGCTATGCCGCAAACATCATTTCCTCTGCCGGGCAGGAGATGCTTCCGCCGGGAGTGCATGCCGCTGCCATCGTACCCCAGCTCAAGCTGCTGTACAATCCGCAGATGAAGAGTGCCTACAACTTCGTGCCGGGTGTCATGGGGCTTATTCTGATGCTGATTTGCGCCATGATGACCTCCATCTCCATTGTGCGCGAGAAGGAGACGGGGACGATGGAGGTCCTGCTGGTTTCTCCCGTCAAACCGCTTTTCATCATTCTGGCAAAGGCGGTGCCCTATTTTGTGCTGTCGTTTGTCAACTTGACCACCATTCTTCTACTTTCGGTCTATGTGCTCGATGTTCCCGTGGCGGGCAGCTTGTTCTGGCTGGTGGTGGTGTCGCTGCTATTCATCTTTGTCTCCCTGGCGCTGGGGCTGCTGATTTCCACGGTCACCCGGACGCAGGTTGCCGCTATGCTGGTGTCCGGACTGATGCTGATGATGCCCACCATGTTGCTTTCGGGCATGATATTCCCCATTGAGAGTATGCCCGTTATCTTGCAGGCCATTTCAGCTGTGCTTCCTGCACGCTGGTATATCCAGGCGGTGCGTAAGCTGATGATTGAGGGAGTGGATGTTTCGCTTGTGCTGATGGAGGTCGGCATACTTGCCACGATGGCGGTATTGCTGATAACGGTGAGTTTCAAGAAATTCAAGCATCGGCTTGAGTAAAGAGCGGATATGAATTTTATATTAATTATTCAGGCAGAAGAACATAAGGACAAAAGGATACGGGAAATCTGTTCTTTTGTTCTTATGTCTAAAATCTTTAAAATATCGTCTTATGATAAAGTTTCTCATTGAAAAGGAATTCAAGCAGTTGTTCCGCAACTCCTTCCTGCCCAAGCTGATTTTCATTTTCCCGTGCATGATTATGATACTGATGCCCTGGGCCGCCAATCTGGAGATAAAGAACATCAATCTGAATATAGTGGACAATGACCACAGCGTCTTGTCTCGCCGTCTGGTAGATAAAATCGGTGCATCCACTTATTTCTGCCTGACAGCGCTTCCCGATACATACGATGAGGCTTTGCTGGCCATTGAAGCAGGTTCGGCAGATGTCGTGCTGGAGATTCCCCGTGATTTCGAAAAGGATTGGGTGAAGGGAGAGGCGCCCCGCCTGCTGGTGGCGGCCAATGCCGTGAACGGCACGAAGGGCAGTCTGGGAGGATCCTACTTGTCTTCCATCATCAGTGACTATACCCGTGAACTGGGTTCGGAGTCGTCTTCGCAAGGGCTTGCCGGGAAGCCGCTTCCCCGGGTGGACATCACTACGCAGAACCTTTACAACCCCACGCTGAACTACAAGCTTTTCATGATTCCTGCCCTCATGGTAATGCTGCTGACGCTGATTTGCGGTTTTCTCCCTGCCCTCAATGTGGTGGGCGAGAAGGAGGCGGGCACCATCGAGCAGATAAATGTCACCCCCGTCGGCAAGTTCACTTTCATTGCCGCCAAGCTGATACCTTACTGGCTGATAGGTTTTGTGGTGCTGACCATCTGTTTCGTTCTGGCATGGGTACTTTACGGCATTCTGCCGGCGGGACATTTCCTCACTATCTACGGCATGGCGCTGTTTTTTCTACCGGTGGTGTCGGGGTTCGGGCTGGTCATATCCAATCATTCGACCACGTTGCAGCAGGCCATGTTTGTCATGTGGTTCTTCATGCTTATCCTTATTCTGATGAGTGGTCTTTTCACCCCTATCCACAGTATGCCTGAGTGGGCGCAATGGATTACGTGCATCAATCCGCTACGCTATTTTGTGGAGGTGATGCGTACCATCTATCTCCGTGGTGGCGGATTTGCCGAACTGCTTCCGCAACTGGGAGCCGTGTTGGTCTTTGCATTGGTCTTCAATCTGTGGGCGGTAAAAAGTTATAAGAAAAGTAGTTAACTGATTTTTCTTTATTATTATCCTATTTGGCTCTCTTTTTTGAAGAAGGGCTACACCATTTGCCTTGGATAGCTACACCCTTTTGTGTTTAAGGCTACACCATGAGGAGGAAAAGGTGTAGCCCTTTTATTATGGATAATAAAAGCTGTTTTTTGTGCGGAAAAAAGGGTGCAAGTAGTGATATGTATCTAATGATGAAAAATATCTGTTGTGCTTAGTAATTGATTGATTAATAGTGGTATGAATGTGAGAAGAGAGGTGTTTTTTAAACGTTCGTTTAA
>OLFZ01002103.1_pt1 | contig 14378 bp, 8 predicted proteins | sample 1604861 | NCBI WGS metagenome assembly OLFZ01 (sample SAMEA3888895, study PRJEB22519) | human gut metagenome | biome: human gut; feature: human-associated habitat; material: faeces | place: Denmark | collected 2011 | reverse complement strand
ATCCGTATAAATAGAAAAAGCCCTTTGAGAAAAGGATTTCTCCTCTCTCAAAGGGTAGTTTAACTTTTACTTAGAATTATCTTTTTTAATAACTAAGTTATAATTGCTATCATAATACAGTCCAAGTTCTCTACACATTCTATCGTTCACATTATCTAACGCTTTCTTATATTCTGCATACGTTGGAGACAGAACCATCAAATTACTATTCTATCGCTCTGTTTGCAGAGGCAGCCAGACGAGGAGGAATACCATTAAAGGAATGTAGCGAGATTGTTGCAAATTATTACTCCGACATTACAAAGCTTGAAGATATTGAACAAATTGACTTTTTAATCGGACGCTGCGCTCTTTTCTTTGCAGAGAAAGTCCACTCTATTCCGCTACCCCAAAATCTTGATCAGTCACTGCTCTCAAGTATTCATTTCATACGCCAAAATGTGTATTCGAGCCTCACTGTAGATGATGTTGCTCAACAATTGGGCTATAGTCGATCACATACAAGCAAACTTTTTCATGAAGAGCTTGGATTTACACCAGGGGAATTTATTATCCGTACGAAGCTCGAGGAATCGAAGATTCTACTAGCTCATTCCGACAAATCTCTTTCAGAAATAGCATCCTTGTTAACATTTGCTAACCAGAGCCATTTTCAGAGATCCTTTAAGAAACACTATAATATCACCCCTCTACAATATAGAAAAAAAAGTCTGGGCACTTCAATTCCGAATCAATACCCACAAACCTAAAGATGGCAGAAGCATGCATGCCTCTGCCATCTCCTATAAAATAACAAGATTCCACCTTCTCCTAGCATAAAAGAATGGCACGCTTGTATGATGACATTGATGGAACACCGTTGTTCTTTGCCTCAATCACAATATGAATCTCAACAACACCATCATAAGTTCCGGCTTCCTTTATTTGCTGGCTTCTACCATTTATCTTCTTTTTTTCATTTTTGGCTAATAGTTGTAGTGGTATTGACGAGGACTTTTCTTTCAGATTTTATTTCCCCGTATTATTTTTTCATCTTATCTTTCATAGATTGCTACTCCTCTTTAGGAATCTGATTCAGCATTTTATTTACTTCCACTACCATTTCCGTTGGAATCACGCCTCCTGCCATTTTAAGCTGCGCCTCTAAAGACATCTGTTCCATCTGACGCTGCATTTCGTCGGATACCTTTGTATTTTTTGCCACATCTCCATACTTTTCAATGGTTTTCTCTGCCATCTTTTCCATCGCTTTAGCAAGAATGACTGCAGCCTTAGGGTTTGCTTTTAAATCCGCTATTTTATCCTTAATGGAAAAATATCCCACAGGAGTCTGCATATCCTCACGTTCAAACCAGTTGACAATCGTTTCTCTTGGCAGGATGTAAGACCGGTTTGGTTCAGATACCTTACGGATGCGGATACTGTCAGTCACTTTTGCAGTTACTCCATCCATTGTATCCGGCACTTCAGCTGCTGCTTCAATGCTATGCTCCCCGTTAATCGGTACTTCAAATACAAAAATCTTATCCGCCTCTTTTGCTTCAGCTTTCACTCCATCCACAAAAAGTGTTACTTTCGGCAAATTGGAATACACCTTTACCTCTGTTATATCTTCTGCCCTGTCAATATAGCGGCTGCCACACACATGGACAAATGGTTCCTTAGAAAGATATGCCTTATAGATATAAAATGCATCCTTCTTTATTTTTCGGTCGAAGGTAACAAGTCCCTTATGGTTCACTCCCTTTTCTCCACCGTCTTCCCTGCCGTCTGCCGCAAAATCAAACATATTCCATACATGCATTGCCCAGATATAAGGACGCTCTTTCCACATCTTCAACATATGTTCATGGTAGACTGCCTGGTATTCTTCCGTATAATCTCCCTTTTCCGGCTTTCCTGTCTGATAACAGATGGTTGCATCTGCACCATATTCGGACAAACCAATGGCAGTATCCGGATACTTCGCATGAAAGCTGTCAAACCATGTATCATTTTCCTCTTTTTCTCCTACATACCAACCATAATACAGATTATAGGAACGGATATCCGGTAATTTCACAATGGACTCCGCGGTGTCTAAAATAAATACATTTGCCATGGTAGTCGGACGTGTTGCATCCAGCTTGTGACAAAGCTCATTTAGAATCACATGATTCTCCATCAAATCCTCTGTCACGCCTCCGCTTGTAGTAATTTCGTTAGAAAGCCCCCAACAGATGATGGATGGGTGATTATAATTCTGAATTACAAGCTCTGTCATCTGACTGATGGTATTCTCCCTTCCTTCCGGCATATGCTCCGTAATATAAGGAATTTCAGCCCACACAATCAGACCACGCTCGTCGCACAAGTCATAGAAATACTGATCATGCTGATAATGTGCCAGTCGAATGGTATTTGCTCCAAGCTCGCAAATAATATCCATATCTTCCCGGTGCATCTCTTTTGTAAGTGCATTTCCAGCATCTCTTCGATCCTGATGTCTGGCCACACCACAGAGCGGATAGCTTCTGCCATTTAAGAAAAATCCTTTTTCCGGATCCACCGAATAGGTACGGCAACCGAATCTGGTGTCAATCTCATCAATTGCCTTATCCATTTCAAAAAGCTGCATGGTTACCGTATATAAGTATGGATTTTCTAATCCATCCCATAGAGACACATTTTTTATTGTAAGCTCTGCTTCCAAATGATTCTCTGCCACTTCGGTTTCTGTTGAAGCAACCACATTTTTGTCTGCATCGTGGATGGTAATTACTGTTTTCCCTTCTGATGTCACATTTTCCGTCCATGCTTCTATTTTAATTTTAGCATCCGGATTTCCTAATGTCACCTGCGGAGTAACCTTTATTCCATTTCCTCCAAAATAACCTAATGCGAAATGCTCTTTTGGTACCGTAATCAGATATACATCCCGATAGATTCCACCATAAAAGGTAAAATCTGCCTTCTGCGGATAAACTCTGCGGTTTACGCCATTATCTACTGAAATAGCCAGCACATTTTCTTCCTGCAATACTTCTGTTATGTTAACACGAAATGTAGAATACCCACCTTCATGCTGTGCCAGCTTCTGTCCATTCACATACACATTTGCACTCATTCCTACACCGCGGAATTCAATCCATGCTTCTTCCTCTTCCATAAGTTCCGGTCTTACAAACTTTTTCACATACCAGCAGGTGCCACGATAATAATCATTTCCTCCATCCTGTCCATCCTCTGCGTTCCATGTGTGTGGAAGGGAAATGTGATCTCCTACTGCTGTCATTGCTGCTTCCATGCCCACATTCTCTTTTATAAAAATCCAGTCATCATTTATTTTATATGTCTGTCGCATTCTTTTTTTCTCCAATCTATTTTTACTTATTAATTTAGCAAAACACCGCCTTTTAATAAGGCGGTGCTGCTATAGGTGTGGTATTAATTCTCAGCATCGGTACGTTATATTCATTTCCATATCACTCTACATCTCTTAGCAGAGCATCCACCTTTTCCATTTCTGCATTCATTTTCCCATCACCGTACCTGCATAAAATCTGTTTCAAAGAAAATTCCCACATGCTTTTCGGTAATTGCATAAGCATTGGTGCCTCTTGTTCCAAAATCGCCCTGCATTTTTCATTTGATACCAATTCCTTCATTGGAATTTCCAAACTGTATACTTTGCGCAAATATTCTGTGGTTTTATAGCTCACTTCATAACTTCCTGCTTCCAGTATGCAAATACCATCTTCCACATTCTTAAACATCGTATTGCAACTTTCTCTAAAAAGCTCTTCCGGTGCATATGGCAGTTTCAGGTAAGCAATACAGCCAAAAGGTACCGTAACCTCTACTGTCATGTGTTCTGCGTCAGTCTCCTTCCAAGCAACCTCATAGGTTCCGGCAGCCGAAGCATATTTCGCTTTTAGACTGCGTATTCTCCAATCTGGTTTTGGTTCCAGCCTCACTTTACAAAATCCCGGTGCATCTTCGCAGAGGCAGATACCTGCCATATGTCGCCACATCCATTCTACAATAGAACCATAAGCATAATGATTCAGGCTGTTCATACCTTCTTCCGAAATTCTGCCATCCGGTAAAATACTGTTCCAGCGTTCCCATACGGTAGTTGCTCCCATTTTTACTTCATACAACCATCCCGGACATTCCTCATTAAGCAGCAAATCATATGCCATCTTTGTTTCACCGATATCCGAAAGCACATTACATAATAAAGGTGTGCCAATAAAGCCGGTTCGAAGCTGTCCCTCTACATCATTTAAAGCCTTAACCAGAGCCTGTCTGTTTCGTTCCACTTTATCAGTTAAACCATATTGGAGCGTCAGCAAATAGCCCGTCTGTGTATCAATACAGCAACGACCTGTTTTTGAAAAAAATTCTTCTTGTATTCCTTCTAGTATTTTTTCCGCTAAAGCCTCATATTTCTCTGCATCTGCTGTGTTTCCAAGCAAATTAGCTGTCTTGGCAACAATCTGTACACTATTCCGGTAGTAAACATCTGCAATAAAGGCTTCATCTGTCCTTCCTTTTGTCTGGTCCGGTCGATTAGACGGATGATCCAGTGCCAACCAATCTCCATAATGAAATACCTTCCGCCAGCCATGCGTATCTCCATCTATGTCTGTAATATAATCAACCCATGCCTTCATGCTTTCATATTGTTCAGCTAAAATAGACATGTCTCCATTATATAAATACAGTATCCACGGGATGATACAGACCGCATCTCCCCATGCACTTGAACAACCAGTCATCCCTGCAGAAGGAATGACATCCGGAACCATTCCATGATTTTTCCTCTGCTCCTGTGCCATATCTTTTAAATATTTACGGAAAAAAGCATAGCAGTCAGTTAAATAATTTGCAGTTGGGCAAAATACCTGAGCATCTCCTGTCCATCCCAGTCGCTCATTTCGCTGCGGGCAGTCCGTTGGGACATCCAAAAAATTACTCTTTTGTCCCCATTTAACATTAGAAATCAATTGATTCACCAAAACATTACCCGTAGTTAATTCTCCCCGCGGTTCAATTTCTGAATATAGTGACAATCCGGTAAAGTCTTCCTTCTTTAAATCCGGTATTCCCTCCACCTTAACATACCGATAGCCATAAAAGGTAAAATGTGGTTGTAGAATATGTTCATTTCCATCCGATACCCATATATACTCTGCTTTGGCAAGTCGCAGGTTTCCCCGATAAAAATTACCATTCTGCAGCACTTCGCCAAATTGCAGATGCACTCTGGTTCCCCTCGGCACATGCGTTCTCAGTCGGAAGGTTCCTGCCATATTCTGTCCAAGGTCAATGACCGTTTCTCCCGCAGGTGTTACTATGATGTCTTTAACAGTTAATTCCTCATGGACACTTACCGGTACACTATAACGAGCCACCAATGGGGCCATCTCTTCTGTACACAATTCTGCCGATACCGGTTCTTCCTCCGTTAAAGTCGCGTCCTCCGTCTCACCATCATAAATCCCAGAAGCAAGAATATTACTTCGTGATACCATCCAGTTTTCATCTGTACCAAATGTCTCATGTCTTCCGTCTTCATAAAGCACATGTATCTCTGCAATTAACTTCCAATTTCCTGAGTAAGCAGGCTCTCCTGTTCTGCTCGCAGTCAGACCAAATGGGCTTTTGTACCAACCATTTCCTAATAATACTGAAATGTGATTTTTTCTTTCCAAGTCCTCAGTAATGTCGTAAGTCTGATATTGCAACCAGCTCTGATAGTCATTGGAATAAGGTGTCATAAACTCACACCCGATTTTTTTCCCATTCAAATATACTTCATATAATCCCAGTCCACAAATATACAATCTGGCAGAAGCAACTTTCCCTTCTAACAACAGTTCGTTGCTAAAAATAGGATGCCTCGCTTCTTTAGAATCACAGGTAATCCACTTCGCCGCCCACGGTTCATCCTGCTTTGCGGTTTCAAACCAGTTTAAGCTGCTTACCGCTTCCTCTCCTGCATCCGAATGAACTTCAACATTCCAGTAGTAACGTGTGCATGGCGCCAGTTCAATTTTTATTGTATATGCAATGCTACTTATTTGACTGCTTAATCCACTGTCATAAATTACATTTTTACACTCTTTATCCGTATAAACACGAATACGTGCAGCTGTCTGCTTTTTTCCCTTCGCCTGTTCCACTACATAGGAAAAAGTCACATGTTCCATGTGGTAGCCCAATGGATTTTTTAAATGATTTACTTTACAGGCAATGATATTCATAGCCCTCCTCCTTATACGTTTCCAGCATTTATACCTCTACATCATCCGAATCACATCGCCTTCCGTAATTCCGTTTTCATTAAAGCTGTCCACACAGATATAATACTCCTGTCCTTTAATAAGCGTTGACAGATTCACCTCTGTCGCCCCGTATACCATCCAGCTGCAGTAGAGCTTGTCCGGTGCTATGCCATAGCGCACATTACACCCCTGCGCTCCATCAATCGGCTCCCAGCTCACTAGTCCGTCTAAGTCTCCCGTTCGGATGGCTTTTGCCTTCGCCTTTTCGGGTTTTGAACCGTTTGCAGTTCCAAAAACACGCAGTCCGCTGATGCGAAGCGGCTGTCCATATGGAAGCTTTGCCCCGGTAATACGAATATAACGTGCCATAATACCATCCAGATACTCGTAATAACCATTGGAGCATTCTCTTGACACTTCCTCAAGCACACTCCACGCTTCTCCGTCAAGACTCATTTCAATGCGATAGGAAGATGTCATCGGCTTCTGTTCGATATACCGTTTTTCCCCAAGAGAACCCCCATAGATATCCTCCGGATATTCCACGGCCAGATTTTCATCAGCCAGATTCACCTGAATTGCATGTACCTCGGATTGTTTTTCCAAATCCACACAGTACCACTCAGACTCTTTATTTGTTGCAGCACTCCACCAGCTCCGAATATCCTCATCCACTGCAAGCTTCACATTGCTACCCTCTGCTGTGGATGAAGCTGTCGCCGGTTTTTGATAGGATAAAAGCATCCATTCCGGTTTTATGGACCAAGGATCAAATTTTCCCTCCGGAATCCGCATCGGATAATCTGCAAAATTTTGGTTACAAAACAGGATTCCATCCTCATCAAAACCGGCTGGGAACAGACCGACCCTGCGTTCAAAATTGTGGTTGACACTGATGCGCATCGTGGAAGCATGCCAGTAATTTCCGTAAGCATCCGCTATCGTGCTTCCGTGACCTGCAGCATGAATAAATCCGCCCGGCTTACTGGAATAAGGATTGCTGGACTGCACCGTAAATGGTCCTAACGGTGTGTCCGATACATAGACACCATCTGCATAAGTATTGAACTGGGTTCCCGGAACCGCATATTGAAGATAATATTTACCATTATGCTTCGTCATAAATGCCCCTTCGATATAAGGACGTCCTGCAGATTTTACCATACGCATAAGCCGCTCTCTGGTAAATCCTGCTGTGTCCGGCATGTGCTCCGGAAGTTCAAACTCTCCTGTTTCCGGATTCGTGCAGCTTGCAATAAACTCATAAAGCCCGCCTTCTTTCAGCACAACGCCATTTTCACCGGCGCGCTCATATCCTAATACATCCTCATGTCCTTCCAGTAATGGCACTGGATCTCCTATAGGAGTCATTGTCACCTGGTCCATCTCCACGCCAAAAATCGGGTCCATATTACTGCAGCCCCAATAAAAATATACCCGTCCGTCATCATCACAGAACATATCAGGGTCCCAGAAATCAAAAGGTGCAGATACCTCCTCAAAATCATCCTCAAGCGGATTTGCTGAGCGCAGAATTGGGCAGTTCACCCCTCTTCTGGAAGCACAGAAATAAAGATAATCTCCCACCTGCCTTACATCCGGTGCATAATCATAAATCAATAAATCCTTATTTCCATGAAACTTCCAGTCCAACAGGTCCTTACTGTACCAGAATCCGGATGCCATGGATACAAAGATATAATAGGTTCCCTTATAAAAAATCAAGGTTGGATCCGCACCCTCACGGAAGACACTGCGCTCTCCCTGAATCAACATATGTTGATAGCGGTAGGATAAATCCAGTGGGTTACAAAATGTTTGACGTTTCATATGATATTTCTCCTTCTCTATAAATAGGCAAATAGTTTAAGTTTTAAAAGCGTAGGCTCCTGATACATTGTATTGACCACCTCATCACCGTTAAGTCTGCGTCCCGGAATCCAAATTCCATTTTCAAAATGTCCCTCTTCAAGAGCCAGCACATCTGCATTCGGTCTGTCTGAATCCGTGGAAAAATATCCAAATGCCGCTGCATGAATCAGAATATAAAAGGTGTCCTCTGACTCCTTTAAAATCATGCAGACGCTATCCTTTCTGACAATCATTGGTGTATCGAGTGCAATCTGGAAACCAAAAGTTCCAAACAGCATCTTATCTTCTTCTTTGCGCTCACAGGAAACAGCCTGCAAATCAGAGGTTCCATACTTTTCAGTCAATAAAGGCATCATCTCATGCAGCGTACGGGTATACCATCCATATTCTTCCACGTTCATAGGCGTTTTCAATGCCGGATCTTCCACATCCACCCCAAACAGATAGGACTGTGTTGCAGAAAACGGCTGTCCCATATCCTCAAATCCAAATGGAGAATAACAGAGTGCATGATAATGTCCGATACAGTACACCTCTCTCGGCCCCGCATAGCTGTGCGTCGCACATTCCGGAATAAATAAAGGCGTATTTCTTCTTGTATATTCATCACAGATTTCCAAAAAATTCTGCACATAAATATCCGGTGCAATAATATCAATATTTGGTGCACAGCAGGCCCATACCTCCATCATCCGAGACACCGGTCCTCCCGCCGGATAAGTTCCGGGTGCTCCACCCTTATCAAGCCAGCAGTTTGCCGTCATCGGAATTGAGTATTCTCTTTTTCCTGCCTTAGCTACTGCATTCACATAGCTTGCAGTATAATAAGCGCTAAAAATCTCCTCCGCACAGTTTCCAAATACCTCTGTCCAGCTTCCCTCATGTGCACCATTTTCTACTTCCCATTTCACATCCGGCACCATCGTATCCGTATGCTGTTTCATATAAGAAGCAAACTCATTTGGCACTTTTGCAGAAAAAATTGCATCCGCCTCATTTGAGTTTTCCCTTGCCGTACCCATAAGTCCTGTCTCATTCTCCACCTGAACCATAATCACGGTCTGGCTTTCACGATCTATCTCTCTGATATGCTTCATCAACATAGAAAAAGCTTTCGCATCCGCCTGCTTTGTCTCCTCACACAGATAAGAAAGCGTCGTATACGGCATACCATAGAAGTCCTTCCTGCGAATAAAATTCTTTCCCTTCTCTACTTGAGCGCGCTTAAAGCGCTTTAAATCTGTTTTCACCCATTCCGGCGCATAATAACACTGTGCATTTTTCCAGGCTCCAAACCACAAAAGACCTAGTTTTTTCCCACTTCTTCTCGCCTGTATAATTAAGCCGTCCACCAACGAGAAATCAAATTTCCCCTCCTCGGGTTCAATAAGCTCCCACGTCACCGGCAGCAGCAGGCTGTTCAAGCCCAAAGCATCTGCCTTGTCATACACCTGTTCCATGTATTCCACTGAAGAAGAATTGGAATTGTGAACTTCACCTGAAAGCATTATGAAAGGCTTGTCACCTACCATCAGCATCTTTTTTCCGTTTTGTTCCACGATATGTATCCTACTCATCTTATCTTACTCTCCTCTTAAAAACTTCCATAAAAAAAACAATATCTCTTATAAGATAATTATAAGAAATATTGTCTTTTCTTCTTAGAATAATTTTTAAGAAAACTAGCACAAATTTACTTTTTTATTTTGCCAGCTTCATCATATTGCGATACTGCTTGGCTGTCTGGTTCTGATATTTCTTGAACAAACGTGCATAATAATTCTCGTCATAGATACCAACGCGCTCCGCCACCTCCTGAATTGGCAGTTCCGTAGCAGCCAAAAGCACCAATGACTCATGTATCCGTTTTTCATTTATATAATCCGTCAGTGTCTTGCCCGTTTCCTTTTTAAACTGCGCAGACAGGTAACTGGAGCTCACATTGACCTGCTCCGAAATAAGTTTTAATGACAGAGGTTCCCTGATGTGAAAATCAATATAGTTTAGCGCATCCCGCACCATAGGAGAATGTCCCTGTAACGAGTGATTTCGCACCAGGAGACAATATGTGTGCATCATATCCCTGCTTACAGAAGCCAACTCATTGATATGTATACAGTTTTCTATATTCTTTGCAAAATTTTCAGAAACACGGTCAATATACGCCGGATGTACATCTGCCTGCTGTACAGCCTTGCGGAAAAGCGTATTCCAAACTATCATGAGGTTCTTCACATCCCGAAGGGTATCCTGACTTCTTGGTTTCAGACGGTAATGCTGGAATTTCTTATCAGCCTCAATCACCTTTTCCATATCTCCCGTGCGGACAGCAGCCATCATCATTTCTTCATAAAGATAGCGCTCCTCAATCGCAGCCATCGATAACCCATGTTCTTCTCCCAGATTCATGTTTTTCGATTCCATCCTAATTCTATAGGCATCTTCCATTCTCCTGATTTGCAGCCCTTCCCTATCATGAAAAATATAACCCATCTGCGTAAGAACGACGCCTTCGATTGCATCCGAAATCATCAGCAATGGAACACTATAATAGTATTCCTTAAGTTCATTGATAAGATAAAGCGAAAGTTGATTCCGTTGTATCATCTTCTCCACAATGTATTCCGGCTCCTCCATAATATAAGGACCAATCAATAGGAATTCCTTTTCTGTTCCTTTTCTGTATTCTTCCGGAATCAAAAAACTCATATAATACTCCTCAAAGGAATCCCGCACGATATAAAGTATTTTTTCCTCATACCATTGCTCCATATTTCCTATCTGGCGCAAAATATCATCAGGATATTGCAAAAACCTACGAAGGCCTTGGTCATACTCGATATCCGGATTCGTCTGACTGCTCAAACACATGACATTGATGCCAAATGCATTCACCAACTCTTCTAATTGTCTGATTAAATCTACCTGCATACGCTTCTCACCCCATACCCTATGAGATAAATAATATATTTTCATTATATCAAAAATTAAGAAGCGCTACAATCGAAAAGACTGGTCCTTCTGTTCCAGCCTTTTTACATATAATCTTTATAAAATATCACTGCAGTTCTTCCGGTTTGAGCAAAATCAGAACGCACAGGAGGCCTTTCTTGATCTGCTTGACACTTATTCCGGAAAAAGCAACACCTGTTAAGCATAAGTTACAGATTTATTTCTGCTGAGCATATGCTTCCAAAAAGGTAGAACAGATTTTTCTCAGTCTGTCTGCAATCTCTTCCGGTGGAGTTTGCATTCCTTCTTTCATCCATGCAGAAATCAGATAGCCGCAGCCACCTGCAACAAACAGATATGCCGCATCTTTTTCTTCTTCAGTACATCCGGGCATATGCTGTGCCAGACGTGGTCTGCATCCCCGATAGAATAATTCTGAGATACGTGTAGCAAAGCTCGGGTCACCATTGGGAGAAGTAAGTAGCGCATACGAATTCTCTTTGTTCATCATTCCCTTAATGATTTTAATTAATAATCCCTGGGATGTACTTTCACAACTGTCTTTGATACTTTGCTGCATTCCTTCCAGTACCTCTTCCTCCAGCTTTTGCATTAATTCAAACTGGTCTGCATAATGCGTGTAAAAAGTAGCACGGTTAATCTCTGCTATGTCGCAGATTTCCTTTACCGTAATTTTATTAATCGGCTTTTTCTCTAAGCACTCAAAAAATGCTTCCCTGATTCTCATTCGCGTATATCTGACTCTTGCATCCGTTTTCATTCCAAGCACCTCCTTATAATTTTTGTTGATAGTATAAGCGTATACGCTGCGTGCAGGTCAAGAGTTTTTCGCCTTTCTTCTAAAAATGGGCAATCCCGATTTCAGGACTGCCCATTCCTTCTGCTAATTATGTGATTTTTTCTAATTTATTCTTCATAATCATCGTTCCTTGGAATTTCTAATTACTTCTTGAATTTATATCTTCCTTTTCCGTGACCCGACACTGGTTCAATAATATCCGCCTGCACCAAATTGGAAAGAAGTTTTGAAGCACCTGAACCTTTCAGCTCAAGAAGCTCCATAACTGCACTTCTTCCAAACACCTCATCAAAGCCAAACTTTTCAAAGAGTTTATGGATATGTTCTGTCGTTTTTACCGAAAAATCGCTAGCTTTTTCGGAAAGCACACTCTCAATATCCACTTTTGGGTCTTGAATGTTCACTTTTTCATTCTCAATATCCACTTCTTCATCTCCAATGTCCACTTTTTCTTCATTCAAAAGTCCACTTATATGAAGATTTCGATTATGAAGCTCATTCTTCTCGTTCAAAAGCAGATTTCTGAGAAATGTTTCCAGATACTCTGTTGTTTCATGAATACCTTTCTGCAGATTCGTGTAATTTGCACGGACAAGCGCATTTCTAAAATACCATGCATTTTCCGCAAAAATATCATTGGTTGCAGAGAAACCAAGTATTCTCAAATATTTGATGAAAAACACTGCCGTTGTTCTCGTATTGCCTTCTCCAAAAATATGGATCTGCCATAAATTTGAAATAAATACCGCAAGATGATGAATAATCTCGTCCATCGAAAGATATTTATAACTAAAATTTTTCTCCTGTGAAAAATCATATTCAAGGGTTGCTCTCAATTCTGAAGCACTTCCATATATAACAGTTGCTCCATCAAGCACCCACTCTTTTTTGGTTATGTTATAATCTCTGATCTTTCCGGCGTGTTTGTAAATACCTTTTTCCATACTCACCACCTCACTTTTTTATTTTTGATTCATCTACGTCAAAACACTTCTTATCTTTTCTATTAATGTAATATCAGCAGGCAACCACTCTACATCATTTAGCTGAGCCATAGTTAGCCATTTTGCAGCCTCATGTTCCTTCAGCACCAAATCTCCGTTTATTACTTCACACCAGAAGCAATTCATAGAAAGATGAAATTCTGGATAATCATACTCAATCGTATCTATTAATTCTCCAACTTCTATCTCTGTATCAAGCTCTTCCATAATTTCACGCTTTAATGCTTCCTGTGGTGTTTCGCCAACTTCAATCTTCCCTCCAGGAAATTCCCAGCCGTCTTTTAACGCACCATATCCTCGTTGTGTAGCAAAAATAATTGGTTCTCCGTCTTTATTAACAGCTTTTATAACAGCTGCAACCACTCTTATTGTTTTCATAATTTCCTCCATTTACGAATTTACAATATACTCATAGATATCCTCTCGCACTGGAACATCTAGAATCCACTCGATTTCTACTGCAGTCTTCTCTGTATTTACCATAGTAAATTCCTTAGTATTTCCACTTGCTGTCATATGTCCAAGGTAATAGAACTCTTTTGAAATCTTATCATCTTTATTTTTTCTCACAAAGAGTTCTACCTGAATGCCACGTTCCTTTGCCTTCAAAAAGTTCTGCACATCCTCTGATTTCAAAGTTCTTCCTGACTTTGAAATAGCAATCAGCCGATCTCTAGATCCCGGTATAAAATGATCTTCGTATTTAGTAGTGTCACTGATATTTTCTGATTTATCATAATTGATAAATACCGGAAATGTTTTCGTTTTTTTATCAAACTTATAGCCACCAATATTTAATGGCACTTCATTCTGTTCCCAATTTAAAAGGCGGCAGACATCCTCATACGTATATTTTTGATATAAAACCAAATCCGTCTGCTTATATGTATTTTTATAATTTCTTTCATAACGACGAATACCAAACTCAACAAGTTCCTGAAGCATTTCATAAAACTTATCATTTAACAGCATCTGCATAAAGGTTTTTGTTGGCTTATAATCAGTTCCATCATCTTCAATAAATACACACTGAGAATATGTCTTCTTTCCTGAACCAGCAGGAAATTCATTCGTCATAACATTCACTATGTTTTCCTTCTGATTCTGACTAACAATTTTCCCATATTCCTTCATATCTTCAGAAAGACCCGCAAACAAACCAAGTTTTGAACTTCCTCTTGCATATGCAAGCATCCTCTTTAACATTCTAAGTTCCTGGATTCTTTTCCCATTTGCTAACTTTTTCGAAACAAATTCGATTACTTTCTCCTCATTTTCTGATAAACGAATTTTGTATTCTTTCTCATACTTCACTAAAAATTTGTAATATGATCCAAGACTGTTATTATCAAAAATTCTGATAACATCCATCTCTCCGTAATCTTCAAAATAACGAAGCTTTGGAATTCTTCCCAACTTATTTTTAAGATTCGTATAATTCTCTCTAATAAGCCTTAT
>OLFZ01002094.1_pt1 | contig 14439 bp, 13 predicted proteins | sample 1604861 | NCBI WGS metagenome assembly OLFZ01 (sample SAMEA3888895, study PRJEB22519) | human gut metagenome | biome: human gut; feature: human-associated habitat; material: faeces | place: Denmark | collected 2011 | reverse complement strand
ACAACAGACCGGTTGGCAGGGTTAAGTATGCGCTAAATTAATTCCGCCAACGGGTTGTAGTACATATTTTTGTACCATGTGTACCGCTCATGCCCTCAAGTTTGGGAGGAGTCCAAAACATTCGATGTCGCCCACCTGCTTTTTTCCATTCTACAATACCATCATAAAGGACATGTTCGAAATGACGACATTGGCTATCATTGATTTCCTCTCGTCGAGTCAGAAAATAATGCCAGTAGAAATCTTTAGGTGCCATCACGACCTGGCTGGTTGCTATATTGCCATTCCAATCGTCCTTGCTAATATTTGCATAAACAGTATTTGCTTTATTACAACTTTGACTAAGTTCATTTATATTCCGAAGTATAAGTCTACCCGTAATCTTAATAATCTGCATTTCTGAATTCTGTTCTACTAAATGAGAATGAGCAAAGCCATATTCCATTATTGCAGCCTCGCCGTAACCCTTGCCACGTTTTCTATCATAATCATTCCCATCGTAGCAAATAAATTCAAGCCTTCCTTCTCTGATTTGCTTTTGATAGCAATCAGAGAAGTCATAGCCAGAATTCTCAACCAACAAGATTTTCATCGAGGTATTTTCAAGATACCAATCAAGAGCATCCTTGTATTGCTGAAGTCGAATTTCCGGATTACTCAGCTTCGTATATGCCATTCCTTTAGGATTGACACATGCGGTGAGAAAAAGTATTTGACCCATTATGATAATAAATCGATATTAAATCAATTAAGCTAACTTTTCCTCAATTCCATCCACGAAAGCCTCTACGCTGTCAAGCATACCAACTTCACGCAATTTGAAAACTATATCAAACTCCTTTTCTATCATAGAGACAATAATCATTTGGGTAACAGAATCCCAATTATCAAAATCATCTGTTGTCATGTCCTCATCCAATTCGATAGTATCATCATTGAACGCTGTTCTAAAAATAGGAGTAAGCTTTGCTAAAATTTCATTTCTTTCCATAATTGTATTTTTATTAATTGTTTATAATTCAAAATGTTGTTTGATTGCCTTTCTATCTACTTTACCATTTGTATTCAATGGGATAGATTTAATAAATAGCCACTTAGCAGGAAGTTCATAAGCAGGAAGTTCATTGGCAAGTTGAGTCTTATGTGCCTTGAAATCATATTCATCGCCCTCTATAACGATGGCGAGTTCTGTATTTCCCTGCTCATTAGTATATGGCATAACTACGCAGAAATTACCACCTGATATTTCTGAATATCTATTTTCAATTTCTCCCAGTTCTACACGGAATCCATTAATCTTAACCTGAAAATCCTTACGGCTAACAAACATCAGGTTTTTATCTTCGCCATAATAACAAAGATCACCCGATCTATAATAACGTTTGCCATCAATTTCTAAGAATTTTGCCAGATTTTCTTTCTCATTATTCCAATAACCTGGTGTAAGCTGATTACCACATAGACAAAGTTCACCCTCCATGTTTTCATCTTTGATAATCTGGTCATGATTATCTAACAGCAAAAGATTACTATTTACAAAAGTTTTGCCAATGCAGATAATATCATTACTTGCCAATGGATCTGCAACATTATTTTTATCTATCTTATAATATGTACAAAAGACTGTATCTTCGGTAGGTCCATACATATTATAACTGATCATATCGGGATTAGCCTGATGCCAAGCCTTCAACACCTTACCAGTCAATGCTTCACCACAGAAAATGTTATACCTTACACTGTTTAATTCCACCTCATCCATATAAGGTAGCATGTTTCTTACCATAGATGGAACCATCTGCAAAACTGTCAAGTGATAATCTTCCAAAAGACCAGCAATATAGCTAAACTTGATAGCTTTCTGAGGAATCGTATAAATGCTTGCGCCTTTAGCTAAAGGAATAACATAGCTTGAAACAGAAAAATCAAAAGTTAAATCAAAAGGCTGTAAACATTTATCCTCCTTTGTAATGTCTAAACCTATATGATTCATCGAATCAATAAATGCAGCAACATTGCCACGAGTTATTGGTACGCCCTTCGGTTTTCCGGTACTTCCAGAAGTGAAGATAATATACGCAAGAGTACTTTCTGGAACTTTAGAAAATTCAACACTTTCTTTTCTGGAATACCCATCCATCAATACTTCTTTAGTAGGCACCATGTTAACACTCTCTACATCAATATTATATTTTTTGTCTGCAGAAAGAATAAAATGCGAGCCTACACTTTTTATCACCTCAATATGGCGTTCTTTCGGCTGTTTCGGATTCAAAGGAATATAAGTCTTTCCACAACTCCAAAGGGCGATAATCGATGCGTATGTACGTATGTCATCAGTAGCATACAAACCTATCAAATCCTCTGGTAAATCCTTGACAACATTCCATATTTGCTCCACTGCATCATACAATTGACTATAGCTATACATCTTATTTCGGATACAGAAAGCTACATCCAAGGAGTCTTTCTTAGAAAAAACAGGTTTCAAAAAAAACTCAAAAAAATCATTATTCATCATAGACTTGTAAAATTACGAATATCCATTAATCTATTTAAGAAATACTTCTTATAATTCTTCTCCAACTTATCCAAAGGTAATCGTTCTTCTTCTGGATAAAGAACTTTCTCATGTTCAATAACCTCTTCTGGTTTCAAACTAAAGCCTACAACCTTGGCTGGATTTCCTGTAACAATAGAATAAGGAGGCACATTTGTTCTTACTACAGCACCTGCACCTACAGTTGCACCTCTACCTACTTTTACGCCACTAAGTAAGGTTACATTCGTACCAAGCCATACATCTTCTTCTACTACTACATTTTTTTCTATATCTTCTGAATGATTAGTAGCAGACACATTAAACCATTGTCCAATCTCACGACCATGATTACCAGTTACTACAGTGAGTCCAACAGCAGTACATGAATTCTTTTTCATGATAAAACGACCAGAATAAGAAATCATAGTAAAACCTGCATCAAGTGCTGCGCCATCATAAAGCAAAACCTTAGAATAGTCAGAAAGAAAATTAGGTTCTCCTATTTTGGCACCGTTACCACAGAAACCTAGTTTTTTCAATCTGCGTTTAGCCTTAAAACTCTCTATCGTATTTAAAACTTTTAATCTCAATTCAAATATATTCATATTCCCCTAGTAATTTAAAAATTTAGTTTATTAATAATCTTATGAATCAGTAACAAATCATACCTTTTATATAATAAAGGATATAATTTTCTACATTGTTCCTCATAATTTGGGCGCTCCCCTAGAAAAAGCTTATAAAGACACATTTTTTCCCAAAAAGTTTTTCCTTTAAAGTTTATGTGTCCTAAGAAATCTTCCTTAATATCCTTTCGTCCCTTACTCGCAGCAGCAAAAACCTGATTACATACCATAATAGGTTTGGGGCTGTAGTATATATTAGCAAGGTTATATACCTTGAAAAGCATCTCGTCGTCTTCAAAACGCCTCAGGTTTTCATCGAACAAGCACTGCAACGCCAATTGTTTCGTTAATACAAAAGAACCAGTTCGAGGATTGATTTTACCTTGATAATAACTTTTAAATGGATTCTTTATCTTTCCTTCCTTTTCATTATCCGCTATTATTCTATGCTGCCCATTGTCTGTATACCATGAAAAATCTATGAAATTGAACTCAGGATGGGAATTTATTGCATCGTAGAACATTCTCAATGCCCCTGGCAAGAATTCATCATCTGCGTCAAGAAAAACAATCCAATCTCCCTTGGCATTTTTTACTCCTGTATTGCGAGCCTTACTCGGTCCACCGTTTTCCTGTTTAATTAATCGGATACGCGAATCATGAATAGCTTCTACTTTTGCTACAGAATTATCTGTGGATCCATCATCTACTACTACCACTTCAAAATCGGAATAATCTTGAGAAAGAACACTATTCAGTGTTTTTTCAATGATGGGTTCCTTATTATATAAAGGTATAACTACAGAAATCATTTTTTCCTTGTATATTTATGGATTTTTCCTAAGATGCTGGCACACTTGTTCATCAAGAAACAGGCTGCACCGCCTTCTTTGTATATTCTATTAAATATCTTCCCAACTGGAGAAAATAGAAAATAAATATGTTCCTTGCCAACAGGCATTGAAGGTGAAGCAAAACTCTGCTTACAATGTTTAATCAGTTCTATAGTTTCTTCAGAGAGTCCCTTAAATCTCTTCACATCTTTATAAATCTGCAAACTAAAATAAGGAGAATAATCCTGATTCTCTATAAAACTCATGTGCCACCAATGTACAATAGTTGCATCTGCAAAATATTTTAAAGACATTGCCACTTGTGCATTGTATATTCCAGGTAGTTCTGTAATAACATAGCCAAATTCTTTATCTGTAAAGAGCAAAGCTGGCTGATCCTGACTTTGACCTTTTTCAAAACAAGAATAGGTCCAGTTCTCGTTCCACTTCTGATAAAACTTCCGTGTTCGTTCGTTATCCGCTACAAACATTACACCAGAGTTAAACCAATATTTGGAATCAGATACATCTGTATTAAAGATAAGATTAGTAGCATGAGTAGGTGGAAACATGCAATCCTTTAAAAGGAGATGACCATCAGGAACTGCAGCTATATCGCACTCCAAATGATCGATTTCATCCAGAGGCTTGCAAATAACAGTATCTGTGTCTATAAATAGATAAGCACCATCTATTACATTACGAACAGTGGTTTTAATGACTCTTGACCTTTGTTTGGCATTATAATGGTCAGGTACAGGAACTATAACTATATCTGTTATCAGTTCGCAGAGTTTTGGAAATCTATTCATATATTCCTTAGTTGAATCATCCACAAGAACCTTCACTGTGGCCTCAGGATGAAACTGTCTAAGAGAATAAAGCGAAACCCAAAGTTCTTCTAAGAAATAATCCTTTTCGGAACTGATTAATGTATATACTATTTGAGTTTTCATTATTTATTTTTTATTTTCTGTAAAAACTTTCGAATAAAAATCTTCATATTGAGGGATAGAAATTGTTGTTTTATAATCTGATTATTCTCTGGTCGCTTCATGAATAATTGGTTCTTAGGAGCATCTTTTAACAAATTATATAAATCCCAACAAAAATATTTAGAGAAAAACTTTTTTTGTTTTTTTGTCATCGTCCAAATATTACTGCTGGAAGAATTTATTGAGAATATAACTGTTGTAAATAAGGACCATAGATATTTCCATAAAAGAAATGAATCATCCGTATATATGTTGAAATGTTTTATCAACTGGCTGGTTGGTGCTATAAATGCTTTATATCGATACTCATATATTTTAGTAGAATAGGAACAATTAGAAAGTGAATTAATATCTGAAGCATCATGAGTGTAACTTATATCAGAAAGAGTTACCGCTCCTCTTACATCCAATAAGTAGTTATAGCAAAATAGACGATCTTCAGAAATTGTTAAATTTGTATCAAATCTTAATTTCTTATTTTCAATTATTGAACGTCTAAACATTTTTCCCCAGGGCATCATATAATCTAAAATTTCACTTTTGCATATAAAATCTCTTACTTGCTCTTTACCCTGATAACAGATATCTTTTGAAATTATATTTCTAATACTGTTATCTCGCTTAATAACTTCCCAGCTCGTATAGACAAAGTCTATCTGCATATTAATAGCAGAATACATAATTGACAGATGATTTTCTTTTAAGACATCATCACTATCTACAAAAACTATCCATTCCCCTGCAGCTTGATCTAAGCCCACATTACGAGCAGAGCTAACACCACCATTAGGCTTATGAATTGCTTTAAATCTTGAATCAATCGCTGCATACCTATCTGCGATTTTTGGAGAATCATCTGTGCTTCCGTCATCAACCATAATACACTCAAAATCTGAAAATGATTGATTTCTGACACTATCCAGACATCTAACCAATTTTTGTTCCGTATTATAAATTGGAATAATAACTGAAATTTTCATTTTATCATTATTTAGTTATGTCACAAATTATTTGAGAAAGATAAATTTGGTCAACGCAATCATCGACAAAATGTCCTTGTTTATTTTCATTGGTAAATTTTCCTTTAATTGCTATAGAATCTGATGCTCCTTTCAAAAACCATTCATATTCTATATCAAGATGACCAATATCTACAGCCCAATAACCCAGTTTTGCCAAATCATAAGCCAATATCGTAGCTGTCGGTCCGTATGATAATAAAATTAATCTATCCTTCGGAACATATGTTTTTATAGTTTCAAGCATTTTGTCGTACATAGAAAATGCATTCGTAGCGGGTCCTAAAATTCTTTGCAGACTCTTCACATTATTATATAAATCATTACCTATACCTGTGCGACTTTTGGTTCCTTCTACAATAATAACATCTTGATTCTCCCATATTGCCTTCAACAAAGTCAATTGGCTCTTGCAAAAACTTTTATCTTTATACATTATGTAGAATCTAGATAATTGCGTATCAAGATATTGTCTGCTTTTTGAAAGATAAGGTAATATGGACTTAGCATTTCTCAAAGTAAAATAATCCCAAAACTCTCTTGAGGTTTCCCTGAGTCCAAGGGTCGTTTTTAAAGGTAAAGGCAATCCTATCACATGATTTGGAGCGTCATTAGCTATCAAAACTTCCTTTAATCTTGTGGCTAATTTTTTATCTGCTCCTTGATAGTCCTCATAGCCACCACCTAACAGCATTATAAATTCTCCATCACCATATCTACTAACCGAACATTTGTGTTCAATAATATATCTAATAGATTTAGCAGAACTTAATATATTGATATTTTCAAATTGTTTATGCGCACAAGGAATGCTATAAAAGCTATTATACCTGCGCTTGAATGCATCTATTATTCTCTGTAGCATTATTTCCTTATATTTTTAATATTCCACTTATCATCATATTTTGCAGCAAATGCAACAAGCCTGTTCCATAATGGATTTAGAAGTTTATCTAAACAAGCCATGAGTAACATAGCGACAACTGCATATAAAACCATTATAGGAATAATTTGCCAAGGTTCATTTGCAACGCCGTAAATGTATTGAACAGGTCGCTCAAAGCAATTTTTCCAAATGATTGATGGACACTGTAAAAGATAGCAAGCAAACACTCCACTTCCTAACCAATTTATAAACTTAGGCCCAACCTTCAGCTTACTAAAAATAGCAAATACCCAAATACTATTAAGCATAATAATAGGACTATTGTATGCATAAGAGTATTTCCAAATTTTTCCTGCTATTAATGGTATATACATAAAACCAAAAACCAAAAAAGCATTGAAAAAAACATACCCTATTATAAGTTTCATAATAGCACAACCATTAATTACATGTTGATAATGTCGTATTGTATTTCCTAATGTATAGAGTAACAGGAAATTGGTTAAGTTCTTACCTTCTACAAGACTTATATCGCCTTCTGTCACGTTTCCGATATAAACACTCATAAAAGTCAAAATAGCCAGCAGATACAAGCGTTGATATTTTGTAATATTCTCCAAATAACTATTAATAATCGGAGAAAACAAAAATAGATATAAATAGGTATTTAGATACCACTGAGCATCAAAACCAAAAATGAAGACGCTTTTCAAAACATCTTTCACTCCGCCACTATGAGTTAATATCATAGGAATAACAGCAAATGGTACAAAATAAAAGTATCCTTTAGAACATAATCGCATTAAACCTTTTAAGGAAAAACGTATACCAAAGTAACCACTAATTAGAACAAATAAGGGTACACCTATATGCAAAGGTATCTGCAAAGCTTGATAGAGTTTAGTACCAGTTGATACTCCTCCTAATGCAAACAGACATAAATGATAAACAATGATGCAAAGCATTGCAAAGCATCGAAGCAACTCTATATTTGATTGACGTTGATTTTGTGTCATAAGTTGTACTTTTTAATTGGATAGATGGAATTTTTCTCTAACAATACCCCACATCCTGCGATGGAACTTTCTTGTACCAGGTGTCAATATATAGAACTGGATATATATTGTTGGAATGATAATCACGGACAAAACAAGTCCATATATAGCAATGTTCAGATATGAATTAAGATTTTCAGGATGCAACATGCTGTCTAACCAAACAAAAAGAACGCCGTTGGCTGCCAACAATCCCCATCTCCATGCCATTGGCAAGAAATAGCCACGCCAAGGATTTATCTTAAATCCTCTGGTATATAGGAAATATGGTTTCCAACCATTAACGATAATCAAGTTACTTGCCAAGCCTCCCATCAGCACTCCTGCAATATCGAAAAAGTAACCTAAACAGAATGCAAGGCTAAGATTAATTACCGCCTCCACTGCTGGAGCCCATATATCTTGAAATAATCCATAACCGCCAATATAACCATCTACGGTACTTCTATTAATAGATAAGAATGATAAGATACAAACCAGTATTAAAACTTCATGCCCCAAAAGATACTTTGGTGAAAGCCAAACTGATATAAAAGGCTCGCAAATTAGACCTAAAACAAGAACACACCCAAAAGATACACATAGACGTGAATCTATTAATTCCCAAAAAACAGCTTTGATTCGATCATCATCTTTGCTAGCAATTAGATTTCCTATGGCATTACCTGTACTTGCAAAAGCGGTTTTTAATACGTCTTTTGCTCTATCAATAGTTGCAAGATAATTACCATAATAAGCAACCGCTGTAAGTGAAGTGAATGCATACATGATTAATGGAGAAATCTGATTGACAATAAAAGTCGTAATCTTATGAAAGAATATCTGTTTAGTCTTTGTTATAATTTCAGGATACTCTTTCAATAGTTGCTTACCACTTTCCTCTACTTTTGCTAACCAAGGATAATCTCTATGCAATACATGATTCAGCCAAAGACAACCAATGATAGAACCTAATAACGTCGTACCAATATAGAGAATAAATGGACATGGCACAACTGGTAAGAGGAAAATAAGTAATATCTGGAATACAACAGCTGCCGAAGAAGTTACCTGCGTTACTTTATAACCTTTTTGATCTGCAGCAAGAATACATTGCCGGTAATTCATAAAGTAGCCTAACATGGAACCTATGAGCATCACGGAAAATGTGGCATAAGCATACCAAAGTGGAAGTTGAATTTTTGCAAATATAATTGGAAAAAAAAACATGAGTATGGCAGAACCTGCCATTACTATCATAGCGATACGCCTATATATCCAACCTTGCAGGGCCACTATTTTATTCATTGTTACCGTATCACCCAAAAACATAGGACGATATAGAAAATAGCCTACAGATGATCCTATTCCTAATTCTGCAAGATTTAAGAAACTAAATAACGTAGAAGCCGTGGTGTCGAGACCAAGAACTTCACTTCCTAAATAATCAAAGAATACCTGTCTCTTCCAAAAACCAATTACGACATTGATGGCATAGAAGAACAGTGAGACCCAAGCATTTTTTAAACTTTTTGATGTACGAGATTCAGACATATAATTTTATTATTCAAATAATGAGCAATTATCGAAAATACTGCATTTAAACATAAACAAAGAGGTATTGCTATATACATTTTTGTTAAATGAAAATAATCACAGACAACAACAATGCTTAATCCTTGCCAGAGATAATACTCATACGAAATTTTACTTAAACTTTTTACTATCTTATAATCCTTGTTTAATGGGATAATATATGCGATACATATAAATGTTATGACTGAAAAAAGTGGATTTAAAAGCAGATTTTCAGTCTTCACAGAAATCACAAGACAAATTATAGACAAGAAAGTTGCAAATAACATCACATATTTTAAATTAAGAATATGGATAATTTTTTCTTCGTTATATTTCCATAACATACCTAAAAAAATCGCATAGCTGGTTCGAAAAAGACAAGGTAATTTTCCTTCTAAAACACACATAGAAACAATATAGTACAATAGAGAGATACTTCCATATAGACTTAATTTGCAGAAGTTTGTCATTTTAGTTTTGAAAACTAAATAGAATAATAGATAACCTCCTAATAACACCCATACAAACCAGCTAAATCTCAACCAATCTATAAAATTTGTTTCTGTAATATATTTAACTATACTTTCAGCTCTTATGATAAGTACAAAAGGAATATAAACTATTACTGCCAATAAATAAGGGATTAGCAATTTATTTGAAATATGCCAAATAAATCCCTTAAAATATTTCTCTCCTTTATTTAAATAACTTGCCATAAGACCATATCCAGACATGAGAAAGAAACAAGCGACTATTGGTAATCCCAATTTTGCAAAGAAAGGAGGAGTACCATAGAAAAATGCAAAATGATGCAAGACTATCATTATTGGCAATATAGCCTTAAATAACCTAACTTTTGTAAGCGTATAAGGAGTAATCATAATAAACAAATGTCCTAATTATAAGAAGATTTATAGAAACCACTTTATCATTGATTCTTATATTATTCCTTTATAAAAATGTACAACAATCATCATATTAAAAACAATTCTTTAGAAATGAAAGAGAAATATTTCTCTTATCATTTAATTTAGAATCTATATCCGCCCAATCAATCTTTTTATTTAAATAAGAAGTTATATTCTCTGTCGGAATTTCTGTTAAAATATGATTTTCCAAACCTAAAGGAGCTAATAAAGTCTGGAATCTGCTTTTACCGCCCCATCCGCTTGGCATAACCATGAAAGGCTTATGAAATAACAAACAAAAAACACATGCATGAAAAGAATCAGTAAGCACAATATCTGCATAAGCTATATACGAAAGCCATTTTGATACTGTTGGCAATTTTTTTATTGGATAATTCTCGCATGGTAAAATCACCTCCTTATAATTCTTATATCCCAATTTTTCTAACAATTCATTAACATCAAGAATGGCTTCATTCTTCTTTACATAATATATAAATGCTCCTACATCTATTTTCTGTCTGTTCAAAAGACTCATATATACTCTTTTGGGAGCTATTAATGTCGGATCAAGAACAACAGTAGGAATAACTCCAAAATGTTTTTTGCATAATTCTACTCCACTATCCTCACGAATTGAAACAAAATCAAAAATAGACAAAAGCTCACGACACATTGTTGTTTCGTCATCGGTATAATCCCATTCTGAGATTCCGAATGACGGAGCATATGCAATTCTCTTAACTCTCCAAGGTTTAGCAAAAGCAAGAAATGCAAATGATAAGTCTTTAATAAACTTTTTCCTCCAAACTTGATCACTACCTACTACATAAGCATCAAAATCATTTTCTTTAATATCCTCAACTTTTGCAAAATACTTTTTATTGATTTTAAGCATTAGAAAATCTTTGAAACTATCTTCAATTCCATATTGATTCCGAAAGAGATTCTGAATTTTCCATTTAATATATGAAACCAAAATTCGCCATTTGGGAGATTTATCAATCATTATAATACTTACTTTATGCCCTATCTCTTTAAGTACCGATTGTAAAGCATAAGCCTGTAAATATCCTCCATAATTAACATGAAAAGGAAGTGTTATAATTGCAATTTTCATTTTAATAAACAATCTTATTTTTATAACTTTTCTTTATGTATTCAACCCTGTTTCTCTAATAACAATTTCTATTAATTTCATTACATTCTGTGTAAGGCAAAAGATAATTTACCAAATATATTTATCGCTTTCTTTATAAAAAATTTCAACCTCCCCATTAACCTACGATATAAAGGAATGCGAAAACATTGATTTACAGCCTCTCGAACAGATTTTCCTTGTTGAAAAGTATTAAAGAAAAAAGTACGTTTAAGATGCTGAACAGTATGTTCATTAAATCCTCCATTGCAAATACGAGCTTTTTCCATGGTTGATTTTTGAACTGTCATATTCAGCCGTTTAAAAAAATCCTTACCCTTGATTGTATTTACCAATACCAAACTAATTCCCTTGTCATCATCAAAGTCCTGATCTGTAACTTTTGCTGCCCAATAATCTCCTATCGTTAAATCACTATGATTTACACCATTTTTACATTTACACTCATAACATGACGGACGCAAATAGATATCAGAAAGGAATCCTTGCATATAAGGATTATCGAAATGTATATCGGACGACAAAACGGAATTTTGGTCCGCCTTTGGGGCGGACTTTTTGCGGACGACAAAACGGAATTTTTTCCAGCCACTCTTTTCTTTATCTCTAAACTTAATGTCCCCAATGGGGGACTTTGCGTTTAGAGATAAAAGCAAAACGGTATTTTTTCCAGCAGTCGCCAGACGGCGACTTTGTTCCTTAGCATCATATCCTCCATAAGTCTCAGCCAAATATCTTCGCCAAACACCAGGACTTGGTACACCATGACAAAGAAAATCAACAGCTAATAAATTTGGATATTCCTTATTGTGTAAGAACGTCCTAAGCCCTGCTATTTGACAAGGACTGCCCACAAACATCACATCACGTCCTTGCTTTAAAAATTGCTCTGCTTCATTATATGTATTTTCAATTCTACTCTGCAGATATTTGCTTCCCATCATAGGATATACACTCTCCAACTTCTCTGCATGGACATGATGTACTTCCCAACTATCATCAAAGACAGCTCCAAAAACTACACCTCCCTTGTTGATAATCTCTCTTGCCAAAGAAAAGAATACCCCCCCAGAAGAACTATTCATGCGCTCCTCTTCATTCGGATTCTTCACCGCAAGCACTTCCTGCACAGGAAGCTTTACCGCTTGATTCAAGATTGGACAAACTTTCTCGCACAATCCACACTTTATACAAGTTTCTTCATCCACCTTTGGATACAAGAAGCCTTCTGTATCCTCAACCAAACTAATGCATTGTTTAGGACATCGTTGTACACAAGCAGAACATCCACAACAATTTTTCTTTTCTGTTATATGTATCATCACTTTAATGTAAGTATTCGGTATCACCTCTATATTACCGATAAACATATAAGGTTTAGCCCTCCATCAGCACAAGCTAATGGAGGTTATACCTTAATTTGACTAAATTTGAAATTCATTTTTATTGTTCCTCATCTTCCCAGAACTCAGGAAGAAGAGTATAATACTTATCCTCAGGCGTAGAATCTATGTGCTTCAACACATAACAAAGCCAACGCTCAGGATTTTTATCTAGCACCTTACATGCTCTCCAAACAAGGAGTACATCATTGCTGCACGCTTACAAGCATCCAAGTCACAGCAGAACAAATATGCCTTCTTACCCATCACCATGTCACGGATCAGGCGTTCGGTATCATTGTTGTCCAAAGGCATATCTGGGATGTCTATATAATTGGTCAGCTCTGTATAGTTGCGCAGCATATAGTTCAATGCCTGGAATATATTGCTATCTTTTGGCACATCTAAGATGGCATTTGCGGCCCATAGCTTGAAGTCCTCCCATAGCGGCTCGGCATTGTCCTTCCTGAACTGTGCCTTCTCCTCGCCCTCAAGTTTCTTCTCCTTTATCATTTCTTCAATCAGGTTAATGTTCTGGTAGAAGAGGAGACCTATCTTTGCCAGATTAGGATTTTCCTTCAAGGCTCGTTCCATTGGTCTTCGGGCATGAACGACACAACGACACAATATGCGACCATTTATCTTCTTCAGCCAATCATAGCCAGAGTAACCATCACATATCAGCGCCACACCTTTCCAATCTTTGAGGTTGTCCATGATGTCAGCAGTACCCCTACCATGCTTGTTTTTCGTATTAACCATGAAGATTGGAATGCCTGTCGCCACTGAACGATATTGAATCAAGTAATGATTTACCGTCTTATGCTTCTCGCAGTCCAATATCGGGAATGGAGAGCCATCAGCACCAAGCAGCAAACTGGACATTACCCGATCCTTCTGCAGATTGTAGAGAGGTTCTATCTTGTCGCATACCCCTTGATGCCAGTCATCGACTGTAGAAGGAGCGAGTATCAAGCCATCCTGTTTCATCTTCTTTATCTGCCGGTTAAACGGCTGATGAAGAACATACTTATTACACTCCAACTGTGCCAACAACTCTGCCGAAGCATAACTCTTCCAAAATACGTCCTCATAGCAAGGAGACTGCAAGAGCTGCAGCATTGGATCATCCTTGCGCTTGAGATACTCCTCACAGAAATCCCGACACTCCTGATAACGTTTCTTTTCCTCATCAGTAAACTCAACCGAAGCCAACACCTTATCATAGATGGTATCACGTTCTTCCTTACTAAAGACTACCCGCTCACGCTTTTGAGTAAATATCATTCTGACAAGAGAGGCTATCTGTTCGGTCTTAGACTTGCTTTTAGCTTCAACCTTGACCAATTTATCCTTGATTTCATCCGCCAAAGACTCATGCGCTTCCTTTGCCGCAAGCTGATACTTCTGCAACAGTTCCTTACCTTTGGAAGAATCCTTGTCACCAAGGGCGATGAACGCCTGCATGAACATGTCA
>OLFZ01002083.1_pt1 | contig 14519 bp, 12 predicted proteins | sample 1604861 | NCBI WGS metagenome assembly OLFZ01 (sample SAMEA3888895, study PRJEB22519) | human gut metagenome | biome: human gut; feature: human-associated habitat; material: faeces | place: Denmark | collected 2011 | reverse complement strand
GAGTACATTATGTGCCTAAACTAAAATTAGGTGATCTTATACTTGGTAAAAAATAGAAAAAAAGGCTATTGCAAACTTATGAATGAAATAAAAAATAGTTCATTACTAGCCAGATTTCTTAACGGATAAAAATTAAGAATTCGCTGCAAATTCAACCAACTCGCTAACAAGTTAGCTCAAACATGTTGAGATTTGCTCGGCTCATTCTATTTAATTTTTTATCTAAAATCTCCAATCGTAACTCAATTATTTTTTTACATTTAAAATAAAATTTTCTATAAAATATGTAAATACTAATTATGGAGGTATTTCATGCTAAAACATATCGCATCCGTGTTAGGTATCTTATATTTTGTTATAGGATTTCAATCCATTGCATATCCTTTTTTCACTCCACATGAAATTTCTTTAGTAAAAGAAACCAAAGTGATAGAGGACCCTACATTAACCTACGAAAATCTTTTTTCTACATATGAATTTTGTCAAAATGGAACATGGTACCTAAAAAAAGATAGCCGTGGGAGAGCTTTTGTAATTTTTGAAGCTAACTATTTAAATAAAGCTTTCGTTCAAGACTACATTTTAGAACTAGACAAAACAAATATCAATTTGTCAAATCATATTGACAAAATCAGCAAAACAATACCTAATCTTGAAGCAAAATTAATTTCTATTTTTTCTTTAGATGCCTCCCAAAAGCATATAATAAATATGAGCACATATTTGTCCGTAAACGGCGTAAAAAAAGAACTCAGTTCAATATCATTTCTCATTAAAAACAATCCAATCAATATTTATAACTATTCAGATTTAAAAAGAAAAATAGAATTTTACACTTTAAAATATATATTCACAAATATTATAAAATTACAAAATAAATACACCATAAATACAGCTTTTAAAAACGGCCCTATAATCATTAGCAAGGTAACAAATGTAGATTTTGATGTAACTTCTGATAATATAACTATTTATGTTGAAGATATCCTCTCCAATTTAACAGCCGAAGAAGTTAGCCCATACAATACACCAGCGACTGTTTCCGACCATTATTTATCAAACATTCTTGATAAAAATGCGGTAAAATTTTATGAGAAGCATATAACACCATATATATTTGAAAAAAATATTCTTTCAGTCCTTTTATTTAAATCAACCAAAAATAAACACAACCTTTCTATATTTTTCACCAATAAAGATACTTGGTCAATAAAAATTGATTACCCAGAGAATTTTTTTATTGCAACTGAGACGCTCAAGAAAAAGAACGAGCTTAAATATATAACAGAATTTCTTCCTAAACATGTAATAGAAAAAACGCTAGAAGGATATGTAAGATATAGAAACAGCGGAGGTTGTACAGTTTTTAAAATTATAGATGATAATCATGATCTTACGACAGATGAACTACTCTCCGAAGTCCCTGAAAGTAGCTTAAAATGCATAAAAGATATTCCTGAAAGTACGAAAACAAAATTTTATGCTCTTTTCTGGGAAAATCCTGATGGCACATTAACTATTACAGATTATACTTCATTAAAATGTATTACTACTGAATAGCTACTTATAATTTTGCAAAATTAAATTCGTAGATTTTTCATTTATACGTTCTTGCTAACGGAGACCGGCAGCCGGCGACCGGGCCGTCGCCCTCCCGCCACGGCCATCTTCCAGAAGAAAAGTTTTTGGAAAGGATGGGGGGATGCAAGGGGGGAAGGGAGAACCTTTTTCCAAAAAGGTTTCCCTTCCCCCCTGCAAACAACTATACGACGCCGCCTACACTTTGAAAAAACGTAGCCGCAGCGCGTTGCTGACCACGGAGAAGGAGGACATGGCCATGGCGGTACCCGCGATCATGGGCGAGAGCATGGGCCCGCCGAAGACATGCAGCAGACCGGCGGCCACGGGCAGGCCCAGCAGGTTGTAGCCGAAGGCCCAGCCCAAGTTCTGACGAATGTTGCGCATGGTGGCGCGGGAAAGGGCCAACGCGGTGAGCACGGCCTCCATGCCGCCGCGCATGAGCACGATGTCCCCGGCTTCGGCGCTCACGTCCACACCGCTGCCCACGGCCATGCCCACGTCGGCCACGGCCAGGGCCGGGGCGTCGTTGATGCCGTCGCCCACCATGGCCACCAGCAGGCCTTCGGCCTGGAGCCGGCGGATGCGCTCGGCCTTTTCGGCGGGCAGCAGTCCTGCGGCCACGTCGGCGTCATCCAGACCGGCCTGCCGGGCCACGGCCCGGGCGGTACGCTCGTTGTCACCGGTGAGCATGACCACCCGGATGCCCATCTCGTGCAGACGGGCCACCACCGCGGCGGATTCGGGACGCAGGGCATCGGCCAGCGAAAGGATGCCCGCCATCCGGAGGTCGTCCCACTGCCAGCGGGCGCCGTCGTCCTCACCGGCATCGGCAAGGGCGGCACGGGCCGGAGCCAGCGCCAGCAGCAGCGGCGTCTGCCCGGCCTCGGCCAGTGTGGCCAGCCGTTCCAGCACAGCGGCATCGGGCGCGATACGATTCTGTTCCATGAAGGCGGCATTGCCCAGCGCCACGCGCCAGGCCGTGCCGTCCAGCGTCACCACACCGGCGATGCCCAGGCCCGGCGCCACATCCACGGCATCCACCGGGCAGGCGGGGCAGCCGCGTTCCTTGCCCGCGGCCACCAGAGCCAGGGCCAACGGATGCTCGGAACGGGCCTCCAGCGCGGCGGCCAGGGTGACGAGGGCCTGCTCGTCATGGGCGGCGAGGGGGATGACCCCGGTCAGCACGGGCTTGCCGGTGGTCAGGGTCCCGGTCTTGTCCACGGCGATGGCCCTGACGTGACCGGCCTGCTCCAGGGCAGCGCCATTCTTGATGAGCACGCCCAGCTGGGCGCCGCGCCCTGTGCCCACCATGATGGACATGGGCGTGGCCAGGCCCATGGCGCAGGGGCAGGCCATGACCAGCACGGCCACGAAGACCGTGACGGCCACGGTGGCGGGCTCGTCACTGAAGACCAGCCAGGCCAGCCCGGCCAGCGTGGCGATGCCCATGACCGCGGGCACGAAATAGAAGCTCACGCGGTCGGCCAGGCGGGCGATGGGGGCCTTGCTGCCCTGGGCCTCGCGTACCAGCCGGATGATGCGGGCCAGACGGGTGTCCTGCCCCACATGTTCGGCGGTCATGGTCAGAGCGCCTTCACCGTTGACGCTCCCGGCCACAAGGCTGTCGCCGGGGCCCACGGCCACGGGGATGGATTCGCCGGTCAGCAGGGAAAGGTCCACGGCGCTCTTGCCGCCGGCCACGCTGCCATCCACGGGGATGCGGGCGCCGGGCCGGATGACCAGGGTATCGCCGGGCATGACCTCGGCCAGCGGGATCTCGCGGCTCTGGCCGTCGGCTTCCAGACGCAGGGCCGTTTCCGGCGTCAGGCGCAGCAGCGCGCCCATGGCGTCACCGGCCTTGCGCTTGGCCGTGGCCTCCAGGAACTGGCCCAGCTCGATCATGGTCAGCAGCACGGCCACGGATTCATAGTAAAGGTTCATGGCCCGCAGCTGGGGCTCGCTGCCCGCAAGGCCCAGCAGGGTCGTCCACAGGCTGTAGAGCAGGGCCGAGCCCGTGCCCACGGCCACCAGACTGTCCATGGTGGGGGCCTTGTGCGCCAAGGCCAGCAGGCCTTCGCGGTAAAAATGGCGGCCCAGCCAGACCACGGGCAGGGTCAGGGCCAGCTGCGCCAGCATGAAGGTACGGGGCGCGTGATGCGGATCGAGCCAGACGGGCAGGGGCATGCCCAGCATATGCCCCATGGAGAGGATGAGCAGGGGCACGGCAAAGACCAGCATGGGGCCCAGCCGCCCCAGACGCACGCGCCGGTCTTTTTCGTCCTGCTGCCGTTTTTTCTCGTACTGGACGGCCACGTCCTCTTCCTGTGACGGCACGGCGCTGAAACCCATGCCCGCCACACGTTCCATGATCAGGGGCACCGTCGCGCTTTCCGTGCCCGGCTTGAGCCAGATCTGGGCCTTGGCCGTGGCCAGGTTGACCGCGATGCGCTCCACGTTCTCCATACGCCCCACCACGCGCTCGATGCGCGAGGAGCAGGCGGCGCAATGCATGCCGCCGATATCAAAACGCAAGGGACCTGCCTTTCGCGTTTCCATAAAACCTCCTGCCTGCCGGTGGTCTTGACGCTCCGTTCCGGCAGTATTATTCCTGATGGTGCTCCCATTGAAAATGAAAATCAATATGTGGGAACACAGCAAGGAGTGTCGCATGAAGATCCTCAAAGTCAACGGCATGCGTTGCGGCCATTGCAAAGCCGCTGTGGAAGAAGCCGCCGCCAAGATCCCCGGCGTGAGCAACCCCGTGGTGGACCTGGACGCCAAGGAACTGCGCTACGAAGAAAGCGCTCCGGTCGATGAGGCCGCCCTGCGCCAGGCCATCTTCGACATCGGCTTCGATCCCCAATAGCCCCACGACCGACACATCTTTTTCAGGCCGCGCATGCGGCCTTTTTTTGTCCCCGAACGGCAGGATCCTTATCCCCAGAAAATATCTTATGAAATATTTTCTGATTTATTCCAATGATTCTACACGCATAGGGCAACAAGCGTTCCCTACTTGCCGTGATGGCACAAAAGCCGTAATAACGAAGAGTTTTATTGTCCGCAGATCGTCAGGAGAGAACATGCGACACACCATCACTGTGGCCGGTGGCGGCAGCTGGGGCACGGCCCTGGCGCATCTGCTGGCAGTCCGCGGGCACAGGACGCGCCTGTGGCTGCGCGATGCCGCCGTGGCCGAGGCCATCAACACCCGGCACGAGAACCCGCGCTACCTGCCGGGGCTCGCGCTGCATCCCGACCTTGAGGCCGGGACGGGGCCGGAGCTTTTGGGCACGGAGCTCCTCCTGCTGGCCATCCCCTGCCAGCAGCTGCGCGGCTGGCTCCACACCATGCGGGAGCATCTGCACGCCGAGCCCGTGCTCATCAATGCCGCCAAGGGGCTGGAGCTGGGCACGCTCTCTCCGTGCAGCCGCATCGTGGCGGAAGAGCTGGCGGGCAGGCCGTTCCACTACGCCATGCTTTCCGGGCCGTCCTTCGCGGCCGAGGTGGTGCGCGACCAGCCCACGGCCGTGGTGCTGGCCACGGCGGAAGAAGCCCTGGGCTGCCGTCTGCGTGAACTTTTTTCCTGCGCCACCTTCCGCTGCTACTCCAGCACCGACGTGCTGGGCGTGGAGCTGGGCGGCGCGCTGAAGAACGTCATGGCCATCGCGGCCGGCGTCTGCGACGGGCTGGGGCTGGGCCACAACAGCCGGGCCGCTCTGCTGACGCGCGGCCTGGCCGAGATGAGCCGTATCGGCGAGGCCTGCGGGGCGCAGGCGGCCACCTTCATGGGGCTTTCCGGCCTGGGCGACCTGGCGCTGACCTGCACGGGCGACCTTTCCCGCAACCGGCAGGTAGGCCTGCGTCTGGGGCAGGGGGAGAGCCTGGAGCACATCACCTCCAGCCTGGGCATGGTGGCCGAGGGGGTCAAGACCACCGCGGCGGTCTACGACCTGGCCCGGCGGCTGGGCGTGGAGACGCCGGTGACCGATACCGTCCAGGGCCTGCTGCACGGGGGCGAATCCCCCCGCGAAGCGGTCATGCGTCTGATGACGAGGACTTTGCGCCAGGAATGACAAGCAAGCCAAAAAGAGGCTTGCACCAGTCAGGAATGTCGCGTATCTTTTGGCTAATCGTGAAAAAAATTTTTTTCACGAGGATATCCCGCCGGAAGGGCAAACACGGGCAGATGACGCGCATCCACGTCCTCTGCAATAATTTTGTACTTTTTACCCGGCAGACAATGGGGCGCGTATGACAATACCATCCTACACGGCAAGCGGTTCCTTCATCCTTTTCATTCCGGGCCTGCTGTTCCTGCTGTACGGCGCATGGCAGGCGATCCGCCAGCGGCAGAACGCCCGCCGGCTCATCCTGTGGGGGGCCGTGCATGACGCGGGCCTCATCTGCATGGCGCTGGGTGCGGCCAATGCTGCCGCCGGTACCGGCGTCTGGCTGTTCGTTGCCTTCCAGCTGCTGGCCCGCGGCCTGAGCTGGAGCGCCCTCAATTCCCTGGCCGGGCCCGCCGCGCCGTCGGCGACCTTCGCGGCCCTGCGCGGGGCCGTCAAACTCCAGCCCGTCAATGGTGCCCTGTTCGCCCTCGGCCTCATGGCCAGCGTGGGCGGTTCGCCCTTCCTGATCCCGGAAGGGCGTCTTTTTATCACCCAGGGCATACTAGCCTCTTCCCTGCCTTTGCACTGCGGCCTGTTCTGCACCGTGCTGGCGGCCGTCACGGCCACGGTCCTCATCGCCCTTCATGTGGATGCCCTGCGCCAGTGCTTCCTGCAGCCCTGTAGCGCCGCCTGTGACGGCGATGCTCCCGCCAGCTGCCGCTCCGACGCCCTGACCCTGGTGCTGGGCGTGCTGGTGGCCCTCATGGGCCTGGCCCGCGCGCCCATGCTGGATGTGGCCGCCGGCTGGGCGGGCCTGCAGGTGGCCCACGCCACCGTGCATCCCGCCTTCTGGATCTACTTTGCCGGTGCCTTCGTCTGCGGCGTGGCCGCCTGGGCGAAATTCCGCTGGATGCCCCACCTTGGCGTGCTGGCCTGTGCCGCCGCCCTGGCCGCGACCCTGACGCTGGATGCGCCCGCGCCCGTGGCCCTGCTCTTCCTGGTGATGATCGGCTTCATCGCCTTCATCGTCTCGGTGTACTCCCTGGGCTACATGGCCCACGCCCACCGGCAGGGCTGGTACTGGTTCTTCCTGCTGCTGACCTTCTCCTCTCTGGCCGGCATCGTTTCCACGCCCGACATGGCCGCCATGTACGGCTACTGGGAGCTGATGACCTTCGCCTCCTACTTCCTGGTGGTGCACGAAGCCAACCGCGTGGCCTTTGACGCGGGCTTCAAATATTACCTGATGTGCGCGGGCGGCGCCCTGCTGATGCTGCCCGGCATGCTGCTGCTGGGCAACGGCGGCCTGGGCCTTGCCGATGTCCGTATCCAGAGCGCCCTGCTCTCGCCCCATGTGCTGAACATGGCCGCCCTGCTCTGCCTCGTCGGCTTCGGCGTCAAGGCCGGTCTGGTGCCCCTGCACTCCTGGCTGCCCGACGCCCACCCTGCCGCGCCTTCCTCGGTGTCCGGTCCCCTGTCCGGTATCATCACCAAGATGGGCATGTTCGGCATCGTGGTCCTGCTGCTGGGCCAGACCAACGGCGCCCTGTTCGCCAAGGCCGAGGTCTTCGGCCTGTCCTGGTTCGGCTCCATCCTGACCTTCATGGGCGCGGCCACCCTGATCTTCGGTGAGCTCATGGCGCTGAAGCAGGACGACATCAAGCGCATGCTGGCCTACTCGACCCTGGGCCAGCTGGGCGAGATCGCCCTGGTGCTGGGCATGGGCACCTGGCTGGCCACGGCCGGCGCCCTGTCGCACATGCTCAGCCACGCCATCATGAAGGACCTGCTCTTCCTCGGTGCGGGCGCCCTCATCCTGCGGGCCGGCAGCCGCAAGCTCGCCGACCTGCGCGGTCTTGGCCAGTGCATGCCCTGGACCGTGAGCTGTATGGCCGTGGGCCTCATCTGCATCATGGGCCTGCCGCCGTTCACCGCCTTCTTCAGCAAATACCTGATGATCCAGTCCGCCATCCACGCCGGTCATCCCGCGCTGGCGGCCCTGATCCTCATCGGCTCCCTGGTGGGCGCCATCTACTACGTGCGCATCCTCAAGACCCTGGTCTTCGAGGAACGCCCCGCCGACCTGCCCATGGTGGAAGAGGCCCCGTGGTCCATCCGCGGCGCCCTCATGGCCCTGGCCGCCCTCAGCCTGCTGCTGGGCCTGGCCCCCTGGGCCCCGCTCACGCTGGTCATCCCCGTGGCCTCGGCCTGCTTCGCCCCGGCCTCCATGGATCTGGTCGTGCTCCAGTCCGTCATGGCGCCCTGGCCCGTCTATGTGGCCGTGCCCGTGTTCGGTGCCCTGCTGCCGGCCTTCTTCCGCCGCAACCCCATCTGGGCCGCCCGCTCCAGCGCCTTCGTGCTGCTGCTGACCGCCGTCCTGGTGATCTTCCTGGGCCGCGACCTGGATACCCTGAGCTACTGCTTCGCACTCATCGTGCCGCTCATCGGCGCCCTGAACGTCTTCTACGCCCAGGGCTACATGTCCCACAGCCACACCCAGTGGCGCTTCTACTGTGCCTTCACCGCCATGTGCGGCGGCCTGGTGGGCATCTCCGCCAGCACCTATCTCTTCCAGTTCTTCCTGTTCTGGGAGATCATGAGCTCGTGGACGCTCTACATGGCCATCGCCCATGAAGGCGACAAGGCCTCGCTGCGCGAAGCCTTCAAGTACTTCTTCTTCAACGTGCTGGGCGCCGGCTTCATCTTCGTGGGCGTCTGTGTGCTCGGTCCGGCCACGCCGTTCTCGTCCGAGTCCATGCAGCACCTGACCAAGCTCTTCCTGCTGCCCGGCTGGGTCGTCTGGGGCGGCACCGCCCTGCTGGCCATCGGCTTCGTCATGAAGGCCGCCCAGCTGCCCTTCCGCATCGACTGGCAGATGCATCCGGCCCTGGCCCCCACGCCCGTGTCCGGCTACATATCCTCGGTGCTGCTGAAGAGCTCCATCCTGGGCCTCATCAAGCTCTTCATGCTCATGGGCGGCAGCCTAGCCATGATCGGCGTCAGCGCCGCCTGGCCCAATGAGCTGATCCAGACCGTGGTCATGTGGATCGGCGGCATCACCATCGTCATGGCCGCCACCCAGGCCCTGCTGGTCAACAACGTGAAGCTGGTCTTCATCTACTCCACCGTGAGCCAGATCGGTTACATGGTGCTGGCCGTGGCTGCCGGCGGTGCCCTGGGCTACGCGGGCGGCATGCTGCACGTGGTCAACCACGTGTTCTTCAAGGACCTGCTCTTCCTCGTCTGCGGCGCCGTGATGTTCGCCACCCACGCCGACAGCCTGGATGACCTGGGCGGCATCGGCCGCAAGATGCCCTTCACCCTGTGCATGTTCGCCATCGCCGGCCTGTCCGTGGTCGGTGTGCCGCCCACCAGCGGCTTCTCGTCCAAGTGGATCATCTACCACGCCCTGATGCAGGCGGACCAGCCCTTCCTGGCCCTGCTCTCCCTGGTGGGCAGCGTGCTGACCCTGGCCTACATCGCCAAGTTCCTGCATGCGGCCTTCCTGGGCCAGCCTTCCACGCATCTGGATCATGTGCAGGAAGCCCCGCTGACCATGCGCGTGCCCATGGCCATCCTGGCCATCGGCTGCATCATCACCGGCATCTTCCCCGGCCTGATGCTCTGGCCCATCAACGCCATCCTGGGCGACTACAACGCCGGCAGCCTGGTGGTGGGCCTCTCGGGCCTGCAGGAAGGCCCCGGTGCCTGGAACGCCACCGGCCTGAGCGTGATGATGGCCATCGCCGCCGCCGCGGGCTGGTACTTCGTGCGCCGCTTCGTGGTGCTGCGTGAAGTGGACGTGCATACCTGCGGTCTGCCCACCGAGGTGGCCACCAGCCGCATGGCGCCCTCGGGCATCTACGGCGGGCTGGTTCGCCGCCTGGCCTGGTTCCCGGGCAATACCAGCGTAGACAACAAGAGCTAGGAAGGAGAAACCGAGATGACCGACATCATTCTTGGTGTGCTGCACATGTGCATTTTCCCCGGCGGCCTGTTCGCGCTGGCTGTGGGGCTGTTGTTCAAAGGCCTTGACCGCCGCGTCGAGGCCCGCCTGCAGCGCCGCGTGGGCCCGCCGCTGATCCAGCCCCTGCTGGACATCGCCAAACTGCTGACCAAGGAGACCCTGATCCCCAAAACGGCCGTGCGCAGCGTCTTCCTGGCCGCGCCCGTGGTGGGCTTTGCGGGCATGGCCGTCTGTGCGGCCTTCATCCCCGTGCCCGGCGTGTTCGACGGCCTGTACAACATGGGCGACCTGCTGGTGCTCTTCTACCTGCTGCCCATCCCGGCCCTCGCCATCATGCTGGGCGGCTCGGCCTCCAGCTCGCCCTTCGGCGCCATGGGCTTCTCGCGTGAGATGCTCATGATGCTGGCCTACGAGACCCCCCTGCTCATGATCCTGCTGGCCGTGGCCATGCTGGTGGGCAAGGCCACCGGCACCGGTGCCGAGTTCTCCCTGCTGGCCATCGTGGACTGGCAGCAGGGCGCCGGCTCGCTGGGCCTCAACCCGGTCATGATCCCGGCCCTGCTGGCCTACCTGATCTTCCTGCCCGGCACCATGGGCGTGCCGCCCTTCGATATCCCCGAAGCCGAGACCGAAGTGCTGGAAGGTCCCCTGCTGGAATACGGCGGCCCCCTGCTGGCCCTGTTCCAGATCGGCTCCGCCCTCAAGACCTTCGTGGTCCTGGGCCTGGGCGTGGCCCTGTTCTTCCCCGGCACCATCTCCGACTTCTGGATCGTCAACCTGATCTGGTTCGTCTTCAAGTGTCTGGTGCTGATGCTGCTGTCCCTGACCCTGGTCAAGTCCGCCACCGGGCGCTTCCGCATCGACCAGGCGTTCCGCTTTTATGTGAAGGTCCCCACCGTCCTGGCTCTGGTGAGCCTGGTGCTGGTGTGGGCGCTGTAAGGAGGTCGGGCATGAGTCTGGACAACATGCTCAAGAAACTGTCGGTACGCTCGCCGTGGCTCTTCCGCATCAACGCGGGCTCCTGCAACGGCTGTGACGTGGAACTGGCCACCACGGCCTGCATCCCCCGTTACGACGTGGAACGCCTGGGGTGCCGGTACTGCGGCAGCCCCCGCCATGCCGACATCGTGCTCATCACCGGCCCGCTGACCACCCGTGTGCGCGACCGCGTGCTCGCGGTCTGGAACGAGATCCCCGAGCCCAAGATCACCGTGGCCGTGGGCATCTGCCCCATCTCCGGCGGCGTGTTCCGCGAAGGCTACTCCATCGAGGGTCCCATCTCGCGCTACATTCCCGTGGATGTGAACGTGCCCGGCTGTCCGCCCCGTCCCCAGGCCATCCTGGAAGGCGTGGTGCTGGCACGCAAGATGTGGCTCAAAAAGCTGGGCATCGAGGAATAAATGGACAGGGGGAAGCCTTTGCATCGGCTGGCCGTCTGGCTGGGGCTGCGCGACGCCGCTCCCGCTGACGGTGCCTCCCCCGCTGCCGAGACAACATCCGGGGATCAGCCCTGCCGGCGCTGCGGCATCTGCCACAACGTCTGCGGTCTGATTCCCCGTACGCCCAAAGGCCCGCGCCCGGGCCCGGAGGAATAATTATGGCGGGTTTTCTGAAAATTCTGTTCCGCAATCTGCTGCAAGGCCCCAGCACGGACCCGTTCCCGCTGGGTGAAACATTCACGCCCGAGCGCTTGCGGGGCCGGGTGAAGATCGACCCCAACCTGTGCATGGGCTGCGGCGTGTGCCGCCATGTCTGTGCCGCCGGGGCCATCAACATCCGCCAGAAACCGGACAACAGCGGCTACACCATCACGGTCTGGCAGGATTCCTGCTGTCTGTGCGCCTCCTGCCGCCAGTACTGCCCCACCGGTGCCATGAGCATCACCAATGACTGGCATTCGGCCCATCTGGAGTCCGAAAAGTTCGGTCGCGTGGAGCAGCAGACCATCAATTACGAACCCTGCTCGCACTGCGGCACCCTCATGCGGCCCCTGCCGCTCAAACTGGCGGAAAAACTCTACGCCAAAAACAGCGAGATCGACCCCGACCAGATCCGTCACCTGTGCCCCAAGTGCCGCCAGATCGAGGACGCCAAGCGCAGCCTCTGCCATCTGCCCGAGCCCCACAAGGCCATGGAGCCCGCCCAGACCCCTGTTTCTGCCGCGCCCACCACGGATTAGCCGTCTTTACGAGGATTGAACATGCAAGAGATTCTGCAAGGCAACGCCGCGCTCATGGAGGCTCTGGGAGCCCTCTGCACCCGCGACAAAGCCATACATCACAGCACCGACGCCTACGGCAACGCCTTCCACTGGTTCCGCCTGGACCATCCCCGCTTCATGAGCCAGGCCGCCACCGCCCTGCAGGGCGCCCATGCCCGTCTGTGCATGATCACGGCGTACAACCTGAAACAGCTGGGCGAACAGCAGCAGGAACTGTGCTACCACTTCGAGCTGCAGGGCGTGGTCTACAACATCACCGTCACCCTGACCGCCGAACACAACACCGTGCCCTCCATCACCCCCCTGTTCGCTAATGCCGACTGGCATGAACGCGAGATGATGGAGCTGTACGGCATCCGTGTGGCCAACCAGCCCAACCCGCGCCGCCTCTTCCTTGACGAGGAACTGGACGCCGGCATCCTCAACGAGGCCGTGCCGCTGTCCATCATGATGAACGGGGCCTGCACCACGGACCTCTGGGAACGCATTCTGAAAGAAAAGGAAGGGGAACGCGCATGAGCAAGCTCACCACTTTCAACATGCCGCTGGGCCCCGTGCATGTGGCACTTGAAGAGCCCGTCTATTTCAATCTGACCGTGGAAGGCGAGACCATCCGCAAGGTGGAGCTGACCTCCGGTCACGTGCACCGCGGCATGGAAGCCCTGGCCACCCAGCGCAACCTCATCAAGAACGTCACGCTTACCGAGCGCGTCTGCTCCCTGTGCTCCAACAGCCACAGCTTCACCTACAGTATGGCCGTGGAAAACGTGCTGGGCATGGAGATCCCCGTCCGCGCCCGCTACCTGCGCGTGCTGGCCGAAGAGATCAAGCGCGTGGCCTCGCACCTGTTCAACACCGCCATCCAGGCCCACATCATCGGCTTCAAGTCGCTGTTCATGCACGTCATGGAAGTGCGCGAGATGATGCAGGACGTGAAGGAGACCGTGTACGGCAACCGCATGAACCTGGCCTCCAACTGCATCGGCGGCGTCAAGTGCGACGTGCCCCCGGACATGCTCAAGTACATCCTGGGCATGATCGACAAGGTGGAGCCCGCCGTGGACGAGATCCGCGAGATCTACGCCACCAATGCCATGGTCCTGGGCCGTACCAAGGGCCTGGGCCTGCTGCCCAAGGAAGACGCCCTGCGCCTGGGCGTGGTGGGCCCCGTGGCGCGCGGCTCCGGCATCGCCATCGACGTGCGCAAGGATTCGCCCTATGCGGCCTATCCCGACCTGGAGTTCAAGAGCATCACCCATGACGGCTGCTGCATCCACTCCCGCACCATGGTGCGCCTGGACGAGATCTTCGAATCCTTCAAGCTCATCCGCCAGTGCTGCGAACGCATGCCCGAAGGCCCCCACTGCGTGCCCATGCGCCAGATCCACACGGCCGAAGCCTGCGCCCGCAGCGAAGCCCCCCGCGGCGAGGTCTTCTACTACATCCGTACCAACGGCACGGACATCCCGGCCCGCCTCAAGTGGCGCGTGCCTTCGTACATGAACTGGGAGGCCCTGGGCGTCATGATGCGCGACTGCGCCGTGGCCGACGTGGCCCTGATCACCAACAGTATCGACCCCTGCGTCTCCTGCACGGAACGCTAGGCCGGAAACGAGGATGCACGAAGCCAGTCTTGTCCAGGGGCTGCTCAAGATAGCCCTGAAAACTGTGGAAGACCATAATGCGGCCCACCCGGAACAACGGGTGCGGCGCATCCGCAGCATCACCTGCGAGCTGGGCCTCATCTCCTGTGTGGAGCCGCAGACCCTGAAAGGCTGCTTCGAGATCTTTGCCCAGGGCGGCATGGCCGAAGGCGCGGAGCTCATCCTGCAGACCGCTCCCCTGCCCTGCCGCTGCACGGATTGCGGACATACATTCGAGCTGCACAGAAGGCACTTCACCTGCCCCCACTGCGGCAGCGACGCCATACGCTTCACCGGCGGACACGGTCTTGTGATGACCAATCTGGAGGTGGAGCCGGAGGAAAGCCATGATTGAGCATATTCAGGTAATACCCGACAAATGCCGCGCCTGCCGCCGCTGCGAAGTGGCCTGTATCGCCGCGCACCACGGGATGACCTTCAAGGAAGCCATGAAGCACCGCGACGTGCTGGTCTCGCGCGTGCAGGTGGTCAAGGCCGAAGGCTTCAAGACCACCGTGCGCTGCCACCAGTGCAACCCCGCCCCCTGCTGCAACATCTGCCCCACCGGCGCCCTGCAGCAGGAAGAGGACGGCCGCATCACCATGCGCGTGCAGCTGTGCGTGGCCTGCAAGATGTGCATCGCCGTCTGCCCCTACGGCACCATCTCGCTGGATACCATCGGCATGCCCGAGGAAGGCGGCGAGACCATGGCCCAGCGCAGCCGCCGAGAAGTGGCCGTGCGCTGCGACATGTGCAAGGCCTGGCGTGAAGAGAACGGCAAAAAGATCACCGCCTGCATGGAGGCCTGCCCCGTGCACGCCCTTTCCATGGTGGAGCCCGACGGCACCATCATCGAAGCGCCCAAACCCGAAAAGAAAAAGCCCGCTGCCGCCGAATAGCGCGCACGGACCCACAGGCTGCACTGCAGCCGCGTTTTGACGAGGGGGAAGAGGGAAACCTTTTTGGAAAAAGGTTCTCCCTCTTCCCCCTCGTGC
>OLFZ01002082.1_pt1 | contig 14529 bp, 7 predicted proteins | sample 1604861 | NCBI WGS metagenome assembly OLFZ01 (sample SAMEA3888895, study PRJEB22519) | human gut metagenome | biome: human gut; feature: human-associated habitat; material: faeces | place: Denmark | collected 2011 | reverse complement strand
CCGCGGAATCATAGCCGCGGTATTCAAGACGCCGCAGGCCTTCGATGACCACAGGTACCGCCGGTGGCCATCCGACATATCCGATAATGCCACACATTGTTACTATTCTTGGTTAAAGATTTATCAAAATTCCTAAAATACCTTGTCATAATATGAAAGGAGTAGCTCAAAGATTTTTTTTTGACAACTTTATTTACCAGATTTTTTGTTATTTTGTCGATTTGTAAAAAAAACAAATAGATAAATTGATCTTTTTTTTTGATATTTAGAGCATTTTTCCGATATGTGTAGCGGTATACTGACCGCTATTTTTGATGGGTTAACGGTACTATGCCAGCGATGGCTTCTTTCATGGTAGTGTTGACGTGGAAAAGGGGGAGGTAGAGTATTTCTGTTTTATATTTTAAGTAGAGCCCTATAGACTTGGATGTTTTTTTAGCGCCCATGAAAAATATACACTGCTTCTACTAATTTTTGTAATTTATTGAAATTTATAAAAATGGGATAATTTTTTTGAAAATCCTACCTGCTATTTTAGGCCGTAGGGGAGAATTGAGGGAATGGGAAAAATCGTAAAAAGGCACTTACCCTGTAGAGGATAAGTGCCTGAAATCTGTGGCGCGCCCGGGAGGATTCGAACCCCCGGCCAAGAGCTTAGAAGGCTCCTGCTCTATCCACCTGAGCTACGAGCGCGTGCTGTCCTTATAGGTGGCAAGCGTCTGTCCGTCAAGAGGGGGCCCGCGGTCACGGTCCGGGCGGTGTGGCGGGGGAGATCACAATGCCTGCCCGGTCTGAAATCGAGGCCCCGGCCAGAGGTCCCTATTTTTTCTTCAGGCGAGGGGGACACGTCCGCCACGCCCCGGCGCCCTTGTCTTCCGCATCCGGGCGTGGCAAGTTCTTACGTACTGGCATGTTTTTATCGTTTCAGGCACGCGGGAGGTCCCATGAATTTTCAGGAACAGTGGCGCAAATTGCTCCTTCCCCTGCGCTACGGGGGCAGCGGTGTGGATTTCAAAAAGCTGGACCCGGCCCGCAGCCCGTTTTTGCAGGATAGGGACCGCATCATCTATTCCAGTTCGTTCCGGCGTCTGGCCCGGAAGACGCAGGTGCATCCGCTGGTGCGTAACGACCATATCCACACGCGTCTCAGCCATTCACTGGAAGTCAGCAGCGTGGGGCGTTCGCTGGGCGCCATGGCGGGCTATTTTTTGCGCCGTCGGGGCGAGCTGCCGGATTATGCCGCGCCGGAATTCCCCGGCCAGATCCTGGAGGCCGCCTGCCTGGCCCACGATATCGGCAATCCGCCTTTCGGCCATGCGGGCGAGTTCGCCATCCGCGACTGGTTCGGGGATCCGGCCAACCACATTTATGTGAACGCGCTGGAGGAGACGCAGCAAAGCGACTTCCGTTGCTTCGACGGCAACGCCCAGGGCTTCCGGGTGGTCAACGTGGTGGAGAACAACCGCGATCAGGGCGGGTTCAGGCTCACCTATCCCACGCTGGCCAGCATGGTCAAATATCCCTGGGATTCCTGGCAGTCCCGTGCGCGGGGCGGCAAGTGCAAGTTCAACTACTATCAGGCCGAGGCCGCCATCTTCGAGGATGTGTTCCGCGCCCTGGGCCTGAAGACGCGCCGGGGCGACTTTGCCCGGCATCCACTCTCCCTGCTGGCCGAGGCGGCCGACGATACCTGCTACCGCATCGTGGACATGGAAGACGCCCGCGAGCTGGACATCATCACGCTGGCGGACATCCTGAAGGTGGTGGAGCCTCTGGCCCCCAGCCTGAAACTCGATCCGCAACGGCTGGAAGATATGGGCTCCGACCGGGAGCGGGCCGGGTATGTGCGGGCTCGCGTCATCGGCCATGTGACCGCGAGCCTGTTCGAGACCTTCGCCGCTCAGTACGAGCGCATCATGCGCCGGGAATGCGAAGGCCCGCTCATGGACATGGCGCCGGAAGACGTGCGGGCCTACATGGCCAGTGCCAAAGAGATCTTCAACGAACGCATCCTCAAGAACAGCCACAAGACGGCGCTGGAGATCGGTTCCTACAGCGTCTACAAACGCCTGCTGGATACGTTCATCCCGGCCTGCCATCGCCGCATCTGCGATCCCGGACGGCTCACCTACAAGGAACAGCAGGCCCTGCAGCTCATGGGCGGGCATGCGCCGCGCCGTGAGGATGACCTATACGTCTCCTATCTGCGGGTGCTGGATTTCATCACCGGCATGACCGACCAGTACGCCAGTTTCGTGTCCACGCAGTTCCTGGGCACGTCCTGCTAGCGGAGGCTCCTTCACAGGGGCGGAGGGCCCCGGAAGCCGGAGGGCAGGGGCATCCCCGCCTTTCCGGTGCTATGGTGTCGCGCCCTGAAAAGGGCGCTTTTTTATTGGGGCTGCCAGCGTGCGGTCTCCGGGGCATCGGCCTGCCTGAAAGTTTGCGCCTAGTCGTCCGGGCGGAGCAGGGGAAGGGGATCGCCGGCGGACGGGGAGAGCTTGCGGGCCAGGCGGCAGAGCTCGTCCCGGCCGCTCTCCGTCCACTCCGTCAGAAAGGCCATGGCATGGCGGTGCATCTCGTCTTCGCACCAGCGGGCGTACTCTTCCAGGCCGTCGGCATCCTCCGTATGCTGCCGGGCCTCCGGCATGCGCTGCAAATGACGCAGGGCCGTGGCCGCGGCTACGGCGTTGTCGTGCATCTGGCCGAGGCTCTCCTGACAGCGGCGGCACAGGCGGATCAGACGTTCGCCGTTTTTGCCGCCCTGGCTGCCGAAAAAGGCCATCAGATAGCGTAACTGCTTGAAAGCGATGCGCATGTTGTGCAGCAGATCCTCGGGGATCAGGTACCCGTGCGTCCAGCGGTCATGGGCAAGGAGGTTGCGCGTGGCCTGATCCACACCGGCGGCCATGATGTCCGCCAGCAGCATGGGCCGGGCGCGGCCGCGACGGTCCAGTACGGGGCGGCAGGTCTGGGAAGCGGCATTGTCGTCCAGCTTGTGCAGCAAGTCCCGGTAGGCGTCCGAGGCATAGTGGGCCGCGGCACGGGAGAGGGCCCCGGCACGTTCTTCCTGCAGGGCGGCATACAGGCTGCGCAGACCGGCGGGCAGATCCACCGGCCGGAAAAGGGGGGCAGCGCCTTCCGGGGCCTGGCTGCTTGCTGCGGCGCTTTCGGCGGCATCGGCGGGGGCGGGACGCAGGGCATAGTCCCTGATGTGGCCCAAAAGCACGTCCGTGTCCCGCACACCACCCAGCAGCTTGCGGGCCGTACGCAGGTCGGGCTCCACAGACGCCAGCCAGTCCTTGCGCAGATAGGGCTTCAGACTGCCGAAGACAGAAAGCAGGCTGCGCAGGATGACGCGGGCGTCGTGGATGGGCTCTTCGTCCAGGGCGCTGTCACTGCGGGCCAGCTCATGCAGGGCCCGGGCCTGCTTTTGCAGATACGCGCTGAAATGGCTGCTGAACAATTGCCCGGAAGGAGGGGCTGGAGCCGTGACCGGCGCGTCGGTATCGGCGTCGAAGGTCCAGAACCATTCCAGGGAGGACTTGCCGAACAGGCGTTCCCAGAGCGGAGCATGGATGACCAGCTGCTTGCGCAGGCGCAGGGGCGTGCGTACCCGGATGAGGAAAAGGACTGGGGGCTCACCGGGCAGACGGATCTCCAGCGGATCGAAACGCAGGGCAAAGCGGGCCACCTGTACGATGGCTGCCAGTATGACGGCGGTACGCCGCCGGGGATCGTCATGGGGGCACCCCATCGCGGTGAGCAGGGGCTCCACCTTGTCCGTGCGGCCCTTGCCTGCGGTGAGCAGGGTCAGGACCATGGCCAGCAGCCGGTTCCCGGCGTCGTCGAGGCGCTTGAGGGGATGGGTGAGCACGATCTCGCCCGCATCGGGCGTGCCGTCCCCCAGCTCCACCAGCGTATGGGCCAGCACGGCCAGAGGGGCCAGGTCCCTGTCCAGACCATGCTGGGGAGCCAGCCCTGCGAAGATGGACAGGACCAGACCGGTCTCCCGCTGGCGGGCGGCTAGGTCAATGCCGAATAATCGGCAGAGGCGGCGGAGCCCGCAGGGGCGCAGGGCAGGGGAATCATTGCGCAGGCAGCGTGTGCCGCGCCAAAGCAGGGTGCGGGGCGTGATGGGGGCAGCTTCGTCCATGCGGCGTCTCCTTGGCAGGCATCTGCCGGAAAAAGAGGCGTCCCCGGGCCGGGAAGGCAGGGATGGCGGGCCCGGAGGCTGCCTGGAGCATAGCCTCCCCGAAACGGGCGCGCAAGGGGCAGGCCGCCATCACGGAGAGGGGCCTGAAGGGGAGGCGGGACAGGCGTGTCGCGCAGGGAGGGGCAGGATGCGGCCGCCCCCTCCCGGGAAGGGGATGCCGGGGAGAAACCGTACGGCGGGCGGCCACCGTGGCCGTGCGGCCCGGAGCGTGCGGAAGGCAGCCCCCAGGAACGGGAAACGGCGCGAAAGCCGGGGCAGGGCCCTGCTTCCGCGCCGTGTGATGAGGCTGTTTATAACTGCGTTGCCTAGACTTCGAAGAGCATCTCCAGATCCTCGCGGGTCAGGGACTTCCAGGTGTCCTGACCGGGGATGATGGCCTCGGCCACGCCACGCTTGGCCTCCTGCAGCTTGAGGATCTTCTCTTCCACCGTGTTCTGGCAGATGAGCTTGTAGGAGAACACCTGCCGCGTCTGGCCGATGCGGTGGGTACGGTCCGTGGCCTGGCTTTCCACAGCGGGGTTCCACCACGGGTCGTAGTGGATGACGTAGTCCGCGCTGGTCAGGTTCAGGCCCGTGCCGCCCGCCTTGAGCGAGATGAGGAAGATGGGGATGTCCGGGCTGTTGTTGAAACGGTCCACCTGCTCGAAGCGGTCCTTGCTGGCGCCGTCCAGATAGCAGAAGGGTATCTGCGAGAACTCCAGCCACTGGCGGATGATTTGGAGCATCTGCACGAACTGCGAGAAGACCAGCACCTTGTGGCCACCTTCCACGATCTCCATGACCATGTCCTTGAAGGCGTCGAACTTGCCGGAAGGCAGGTTGTTGGAGAAGCCGGGCAGGTCGATCTTGAGCAGGCGCGGATGGCAGCAGATCTGGCGCAGCTTGAGCAGGGCGTCCAGGATGGACATCTGGCTCTTGGCCAGGCCCTTTTCGTCCACGTCGGCCAGCACCTGGGCACGCAGCTTGCGGGCCAGGGCGGCGTAGAGCTCGGCCTGGGCCTCTTCCAGCGCGCAGCAGGTGACGCTCTCCACCTTGGGCGGCAGGTCCTTGGCCACTTCGGCCTTGGTACGGCGCAGGATGAAGGGCCGCACGCGGGTGCGCAGGTAATCCAGGGTCTCGGCGTCGCCGTCCTTGATGGGCTTGACGATGCCGCGCTGGAAGGCATGCTGCGAACCGAGGAAGCCGGGCATCAGGAACTCGAACAGGCTCCAGAGCTCGAAGAGGTTGTTCTCGATGGGCGTACCGGACAGGCACAGGCGCATGCGGGCATTGATGCGGCGCACGGCGCGGGCCGTGATGGTGTTGGGGTTCTTGATGTTCTGGGCTTCGTCCAGGATGACGGTGTTGAACTCGTACTTCTCCATCTCCTCCAGGTCACGCCGCAGCAGGGCGTAGGTGGTGATGATGAGGTCCGATTCCGCGATATGCTTGAACATGCCCTCGCGGCGCGTACCGTAGATGGTCAGGCGGCGCAGGCCGGGCACGAACTTTTCCGCTTCGCGCTCCCAGTTGGGCAGCACCGAGGTGGGCACCACGATAAGGTTGGGGCCCTCGAAGCGGCTTTCCACCATATGCTGGATGAAGGCCAGGGTCTGCACGGTCTTGCCCAGGCCCATTTCGTCGGCCAGGATGCCGCCGAAACCGTATTCCGACAGGAAGTTGAGGTAGGACAGGCCCTGCAGCTGGTAGCTGCGCAGGTTGGCCTGCAGCGCCTTTGGCGGCGGTACGGGCCGCACCTCGCGGAAGGAGCGGATCTTTTCGCGCAGGTTGTTCCAGAAGGAGTCCGTGCGCGCACCGGGCAGGTCTTCCAGCAGGCTGTCCAGCACCGGGGCCTCGAACTGCTTGAACTTGGTCTGCGGCGGCTTGCTGGGATCCAGGCCCAGGGCCGTGAGCTTGTGGGCGATCTTTTCCAGCCAGGATTCGGGCAGGCTGGTATAGGAACCGTCCTTGAGCTGCACATAGCGCTTGCCGCGGGTCCAGGCCTTCCAGATCTTGTCCAGGGGCAGGGACTGGCCTTCGTAATCCACGCTGATCTCCAGCGAGAACCACTTTTCCTTCTCGTTGCTCACCACCTCGGCGGAGATGGAGGACTTGGCCGTGCGCATCTTGTAGCGCGAAAGGGCGCGCTCGCCGTAGACGCGGTAGTTCTCCACCAGGGTGGGGTAGGAGTCCAGCAGAAAGGCGATGGCCTCTTCCGGCTCCAGGAACCAGAGCTTGCTGGAACGGGCCTGGAAATCCATGCCCGCCAGCTCGTTCATGAGCTGGGCCTCTTCTTCCTGATGGCGGCGCACCAGATAGGTCTGGCCTTCGAAGGTGTAGCTGCCGGTCTGGAAGTCGGGGTTGGGGCCGTTGAGCGTGAATTCGCCGTGACGGGTCTGGTAGATGTTGTCGATCTCCAGGGTCAGCAGGCTGCCTTCCTCGTCCAGGAACAGCTTGGGATTGTAGGTGGCCGGCTGGAACACGGGCTCCATCATGCGCAGGAACTGCTGCGGCTCGTAGAGTTCGGACGAGGGCAGGCGCGTCCAGACGCGGTCCAGGAATTCGGAGATCTCTTCCTGCGGCACCACCGGGCGCTCATAGATGAGGTTGTGCACCAGCGAGGGATACAGGCCCGTCTGCACGGGATAGAAGTTGTGCTGGTAGCAGACCCAGAGCGGCATCTGGCCGTGGAAGGTGATGGGCGCGTCCTCGGGGGCCTCGGCGCCGTGCAGGTGGTCGCTGGGCGCCCCGTTGGCCCGGATGGGCAGGGGCGGGCGGCCTTCACGCTTGAGCAGCACGTCGAAGCTGAAGCCGTTGTCGTCGAAATTGGGCTTGAGCTTGAGGGCAAAGGGCGTGCTCTCGATGCGGCAGGGACGGTCGGTATCCTTCCAGAGCAGGTAATATTCCTTGCGCACGGCCCAGAAGAACCACGAGGTCAGGCCGTCGGGGATCTCCACGCGATGGCCGTAGTAGTCCAGATGCTGGCCTATCTGGCGGGCCACATGCGGCAGCTGGGGCGAGAACTCGCACCAGTCGGGGTTGTTGATGATCTGCTGGAGCGTGATCTCGTTGTGCACGCTGGACAGGCCGGACTTGTTCTGGCGGCCCCGGAAGAAGGAGACCAGCAGACGTCCCTGCTCTGGCTGGAAGCGGAAAATAAGATAGTGCTTGCCGGGCTCGGGCTCCATGTCTGTGGAGAAGAAGGAGCGGAAGCTCTGCTTCCAGTCCTTGGCAGGCGGAGCCACCTCTTCGGCGTCGCCCTGTTCCTTGCGCAGTTCCTCCAGCAGACGCAGGGCCAGAGCCGCCACATGGCGGCATGTGCTGGTGAAGGACTCCGAACAGTTGCACTGGTGGCGGGTGCTGCGATCCGTGATGGAGAAAGTCAGGCTGGGCGTATAGACCTGGAGGTCTTCGCCCTGGATGACGCCTTGCGCCTCCCAGGTCTCGTCCTCCTGGATATTTATTTTTTGCACCCCGCCTTCGGACAGGATATAGTAAGCCGTATCACGGATATACTCCGGAACGGCGTCGTGCAGGAAAGCCTGGCACATCTCCCTGACGACGTTCTGCTCAGATCTGCTCATGCATACTCTCCGCTGCCCGGTTTTCTGCGCGGGCTCCGTTGAAAAATCGCAGTAATAGATTTGGGAGTAATATCACAGGCATCACTTCAATGGCAATAGACGCGCGTAACTTATGAAAAAATATTTTATGAAAAAAAAGTTGGTATTTTTCGCCGCTTCCCGGGCAGCGGGCAAGGGCTCTCCGGCAGGGTGCGGCATTCCCTGGAGAGTTTTTTTTATGCTCCTGCTGCTGCTTTGCCTGCCGCTGTCCGCCGCCGCGGATGATGAAGAAGGCAGCATGCCCCCCACGGACGGCGACCGCATCCTGCTGGGCAGCATCGGCGAGGCCTCCAACCTCATCCCGTATCTGACGGCGGATTCCGCCTCCCACGAAGTGGCGGATCTGCTCTATGTGGCGCCGCTGCGCTTCAACAAGGATCTGGAGCCGGAATGCTGGGCGGCGGAGTCCTTCAGCATGGAGGACGAAGGCCGCCTGCTGCGCTTCCGCCTGCGCAAGGGCATCCTTTGGGAAGACGGCACCGAGCTGACGGCCGCGGACGTGGAATTCACCTACAAGATGGTCATCGATCCGGCCACGGGCAGTCCCTATGCGGACGACTTCCTTCAGATCAAGGAATTCCGCGTACTGGACCGCTACAGCTTCGAGGTCCGTTACGAGAAGTTCTTTGCCCGGGCCGTGTCTTCTTGGATGAACCCCATCCTGCCCAAGCACATCCTGGAAGGGCAGAACATCCGCACCACCACCTTCGCCCGCAAGCCTGTGGGCGCCGGGCCTTACCGTCTCCAGCGCTGGGAGCCGGGCGTACGCATCGTGCTGGAAGCTTCCCCCACCTATTTCCTGGGCAGGCCGCACATCAGCGAGGTGGTCTTCCGCATCATCCCGGATACGGCCACCATGTTCATGGAGACCCGCGCCGGGCGCCTGGACGTGATGGAGCTGAGCCCGCAACAGTACCTGCGCCAGACATCGGGGAAAAAATGGGCGGAGTCCTTCCACAAATACCGCTATCTGGCCTCGGTCTACAATTTCCTGGGCTTCAATCTGGAGCATCCTTTCTTCAAGGACAAGAAGGTACGGCAGGCCATCTCCTGCGCCATCAACCGGGGCGACATCGTCAAGGGCGTTCTGCTGGGGCTGGGAGAGCCCGCCTTCGGGCCCTACAAGCCGGGCACCTGGGCCTACCATCCTGATCTGCGCCCTGTGAGCTTCAATCCCGACCGGGCCCGCAAACTGCTGGCTGAGGCCGGTTTTACGGACAGCGACGGCGACGGCATCCTGGACAGGGACGGCAAGCCCCTGGCCTTCACCATCCTGACCAACCAGGGCAACGAGCCGCGCATCCTTACGGCCACCATCATCCAAAGCCAGTTACGGGCCGTGGGCATCGACGTGCGCATCCGTACGGTGGAGTGGGCGGCCTTCATCCGGGAATTCGTGAATACCGGCCGCTTCGATGCCATCATCCTGGGCTGGACCATCACCCAGGACCCGGACATCTTCGCGGTCTGGCATTCCTCGCAGGCGGTACCCGGGGGCCTGAATTTCATCCACTACAAAAATCCCGCACTGGACAAGGTGCTGGAAGAGGCCCGCTCCACGCCGGATCGCCAGCGCCGTATCGCGCTGTACCATCAGGCGCAGGAGATCCTGGACGAGGATCAGCCCTACTGTTTCCTCTATGTGCCCTATGCCCTGCCTGTGGTGCAGAACCGCTTCATGGGCATCAAGCCCGCTCTGGCCGGCATCATGTACAACTTCGAGGACTGGTGGGTGCCCAAGAGCCTGCAACGGTACAAGGTGACGCCGTAGGAGGGCCTTGAAAGAGAGAAGAAGACTTGAGGGGAGGGGCCCCTCCCCTCAAACTCCCCCTCCCCAAAAAACGCTCATGAGGTCTTACTGACAGCCACGTCGCTGGCTAGAGAGGCAGGAAAAAAGCGGACATCTCGACTGGGATGTCCGCTTTTGTATCTGGAACGTATCGTTGGTGAGACCGCCGTTTCATGATGGTCTGGAAAAATTCAGCGGAGAGCGTCCGGTAGCGAGGTCTCCGGCAAAAAAAGGGGACATGCCGTTTTTATATACAGGAATTGCGCGATTACACATGGTGAAAATAGCTGTTGCCTGCTGTCGTCCTCTGGGATAGCATCAAAATATATCTCTTTGCAGATATGTATATCAAGATAAGTTTTATCTGGGAAAAAGAATATGATACACAGACTTTGCAGGATATGCAAGAATACAAATCAATGGTGCTCGCCAACAGGTGCCAAATTTGGAAATGGAGAAAGTTTTTCTGATAAGCATAATTTCGGAATTGAAGAATGGATTAATAGAAAAGAATGGCTGCTTAAAGGGTATGATGGGACAGATATAAATTGGCGCTATGCGCATATTACTGCTTTATGTACACCAAATCATGCGTATTGCGGTCAGGATGCCAGAGTCTTTCTTTTTACCTATACCGACGGGCAAGCACTGCTGGTCGGATATCTGGATAAGGTTCATATCCTCGATGCAAACGAAGCTGCATGGGCTGCCCGACGATTCCAGAAAGAGGGCTGGCTGGCTACAATGAGGGAGGAAGTACAAGAGGTCGGAGGGAAAGTGGCCCCTTTGTCAGATAAGAAGGTAAACGAAGATCCCCTTTGCCTTGTCAATATACGCTTTCTTCCGAAAAGTTTGCACTTTCTTAAAGAGCCTCGAAAAATTTCTGCTCCTTGGCGGTATACCAAGGCCTATGAATGTGACAAGCTGGAGGCGGCGCTTTTGTTGGACGAGTTGCCCGCACCGGCGGAGTCCACAGAACAGGAGCTGGCTAGGTATTCGGAAGCGGCTCGGCTGCGTCGGGCCATCAGTGCCAAGGAGTTCTTGCCCCGGCAGGCGCCCATCCAGAATCGTCTGTATAGGCAGCTGGTGCGTGACTATGGCCCTGAGGGCTATCAGGTACGCTGTGAAGATAACAGGGTGGACATCTCAATCCGTAGAAAAGACTATACCGGCTTTCTGGAAATAAAACCGGCGGACAGTGCCCGGGAAGCCATCCGTCTGGCCTTGGGACAATTGCTGGAATATGCCCACTATCCAGAGACGGACAAGGCGCAGAATCTGGTGGTGGTCAGCGATGCCGCTCCCGGGTCTGATGACGAGCGATACATCCAAAAATTGCAGCAACGTTATGGCATTCCTTTATGCTATGTGCACTGGCCCAAGAGGGCCCAAGAAATATCGTCGGGAGAGCTGGCGAAGTGTGTGGAGGTTCCCGGCCGGAAATCCTGATGCCCGGGAGGGAGAGTTCCCCCCAATTGGGGGGGACTGCTCCTGTCTTTCCCAACCTCTTTTTTTTGCTAGTTGCGTCGCGCGTTCTCCCCAGTAATCAGCGACAGGTCCTGCCATCCTGACCAGAAGAAAGTTTTTTGGGGGCGGTCCTCTCAAGATGAAACCATGTTCTCGTCCTGGAGGACAAAGTCCTGCCCCTCTCAAGCCGTGCTGGCGGCCTCTGTAACAAAAAAGCATATAAACAGAAAAAGCCCTTGCGATTTCTCGCAAGGGCTTGATCGTCTGGCTCCCCGAGACGGACTTGAACCGCCAACCTAGTGATTAACAGTCACCCGCTCTGCCGATTGAGCTATCGGGGAGTGCTGCAAAAGCAACGAAAGTCTTTCTACGGAAAACAGGCCCGTTCGTCAAGCGGAAAAATCATTTTTTCAGGATTTTTTTATCAGGCGCTGCAACTTTTTGTCATAACGCTCGGCTTCGCTGTACACGCAGCCGCAATAGGGCTGGCGATACACGCCCCATTCCTTGGAAAAGTCGATGCCCGCCTGCCAGTCGGTGCGAAAATCGCGGTAGACGAAGCGGGGGCCTTCGCTCAGGGGAGCGTCTTCCGCGGCGGCGGCATGTTCCCCGGCGGCCCGGATGACGTCGTGCGGCTGGTAGCGGGAGTAGAGCAGGCTGCTGCTCACATGGGCGTAGCCATGGGCGCGGGCATAGGCCACGGCGGCCTGCATGCGGCTGCTGCAGCACCAGGCGCAGCGCTGCGGGGGCAGGTCGCGTCCGGCCACGGAGCGCAGCCAGCCCACCAGATCCCAGGTATCGTCCTGACAGATGAGCTCGATGCCCAAGCGGGCGGCGCATTCCTCGGCGGCCTCGCGGCGGCGCAGGTATTCCATCAGGGGCTGGATGTTGGGGTTCATGTACCAGGCCGTGACCGTGAAACCTTCGTCCTGCAGGCGCTTGACCGGCATGATGGAGCAGGGGCCGCAGCAGATGTGCAGCAGCAGGCTGCGCTCGCCTTTGACGGGTTCAAAAACAGGGGCCTGCCCCGAAGGGCAGGCCGCGGAAGTTTCGACAGAGGCGTCCGTTACGGACGGATGCTGATTTCCAGACATTTGCCAAAGTCCTGTTCCATGTCGCGCAGGCTGTCGCGCTTGTGGTTGAGCAGATAAAGGCCCAGTTCCCGGGTGGTCTCGAAGACGTACTTGTCGCCGCCGTGGGTCCGCAGGGCACGGCGCATCTCGCGCAGGGCCTGCAGGGCCTGCCATTCGAGGTTGCGCCGCTGGCCCGTGCCGCCGCAGAAGGGGCAGGGCTCCATGGTGATGGAAAGGGCCGAGGAGCCCGTGCGCTGGCGCACCAGTTCCAGCAGGCCGAAGGAGCTCATGCGGCCCACGTCGTGGCGGGCGCGGTCGTTCTTCATGGCCGTGCGCAGGGTCTTTTCCACTTCCAGCACGTGTTTCTTGTCGCGCATCTCGATGAAGTCGATGACCACCTGGCCGCCGATGTCGCGCAGCTTGAGCTGGCGGGCGATGGCTTCGGCGGCTTCCATGTTGGTGCGGTGGGCCATGGACTCGAAATTGACCTTGCCGGAGATCTTGCCGGAGTTGATGTCCACGGCCATGAGGGCCTCGGTCTGGTCAAAGACCAGGCGGCCGCCCGAAGGCAGGGTGACCTCGCGGGAATAGATCTGGTCCAGCTGGCGGCGCAGGCTGAAGCGCTCCCACAGGGGCATGCGCACGTCGGTATGCAGGCGCACCAGCTCCTTCTTGCGGGGGAAGAGCAGGGAAACGGTCTCGCGGATGCTGTCGGCCACTTCCTCGTTGTCCACCCAGATCTCGCAGACATCGTCGGTCAGGTAGTCGCGCACGGCGCGCTGGGGCAGGCCGGGCTCCTGATAGATAAGGGCCGGGGCCGAGACTTCGGTGGCCTTCTTGCGGATGTCCTTCCAGACGCGCTTGAGGTACTGGAGGTCGTTCTTGAGCGTGGTCTTGGTGGTGCCGGCGCTCACGGTGCGTACGATGACGCCCAGGCCCTGGCCGGGGTCGATGCCGTTCATCATCTCGCGCAGGCGGGTACGTTCTTCATCGCTGTCCACCTTGCGGGAAACGCCAATCTGCTCCTGACCGGGGGTCAGCACCAGGAAGCGGCCCGCCAGCGACAGCCAGGTGGTGAGGAAGGCGCCCTTGTTGCCGGTGGGTTCCTTGACCACCTGCACCAGCACTTCCTGGCCGGGCTTGAGCACTTTCTGGATGGGCGGGAATTTCTTGCCCTTGCTGGGCTCGTGATGGGTCAGCCAGTATTCGGGGTGGATCTCGTCGATCTGGAGGAAGCCGTTCTTGCCCGCGCCGTAGCTCACGAAGGCAGCCTGCAGGTTGGTGTCGATGTTGTGGATGACACCCTTGTAGATATTGCCCTTGAGTTTGCGCTGGTGGAACATGTCCAGGTAGTATTCCTGCAGACGGCCTTCCTCGGCGATGGCCACTTCCACCTGTTCGCCGGGCAGCACGCTGATGAACATGCGCCGCTTGCCCGCGGCCACCTTGGCTTTGACCGCGGCCGCACGCACGCTGCCCTTCTTGGGGGCTTCGCTGTCCTCGCCGCGACGGCGGGGACGGGTCGGGGCGCTTTCCAGGCTTTCCACATCACCGGTGGCAGCCTGCCACAGTTCCTCGTCACTGAGATCGTCCGGCAGGTCGGCGGGAGCGGCCGTTTCGGCGTTCTCCTCGGCGTCCTTGTCGGCGGGCTCGGTGCTTTCCGCCTGGGCCTCACGGTTCTTGCGGTTGCGTCCACGTCCGCCACGACGGCCGCGGCGGCTCTTGCGGCGGGGCTGTTCCTCGCCGTCTTCCTGGCTGCCCGTGTCAGTAGCGGTAGCTTCACTGCTTTCTTCCGTGGTGACGCTCGCCGCATCGGCGCTCTCCGGAGCGGCCTTGGCGGCGGATGCCGCAGGCGTCTCGGCAGCGGGGGCTTCGGCAGCTATGGGGGCGGGCTGATCGTCAGCGGGACGAGCCGCGGGCGTTTCGGCGGTCTGGTCGCCGCTTTCGGCAGGGGCGGCTTCGGCCTGCTGGCTCACGGCCTCGGGAGATTTCTTTCGGGGAGTACGCTGACGGCGCTGGGCACCGGGCGAGCGACGGGTACCGCGACGGGGGGCGGCGTGCTGTTCGCCGTCGGTATCGGCAGGCGTTTCCGCAGCTTCGGGGGCTGAGGTCTGGGCGGGCACTTCCTCACCACCGGCTGCGGCGGCGGGAGCGGCCTCGGGGGCCGGGCTTTCAGCGGCAGGGGCCGTGGTCTTGCGGCGGCTGCTCCGGCGGGCGGGCTTGCGGGGCGCGGCGGCTGCCGTGTCGGCGGCCTGGGCATCGCCCCGGGTGCGAATATCGGCAAAGAATATGCCGTGTTCGAGGCGGTTCATGGCTCTGCTCCCAATATCGCGGGGCAGAACAAGGCGAACCCCACGGCGGAGATCCTCTCTGCCGCGATGATGC